>OERG01000003.1_pt1 | contig 289231 bp, 254 predicted proteins | sample 1539951 | NCBI WGS metagenome assembly OERG01 (sample SAMEA3891870, study PRJEB23780) | metagenome | biome: terrestrial biome; feature: animal house; material: Caecal content | place: Italy | collected 2015-05-05
GTTCCGGCCTCTCCGGGGCGCCGGGCGGACGGCGGCTCCGGCGGAACATTCCCGGCGGGCGGGGGCGAGGGCGTTCCGGAAATAATTCGTAATTTTGCCGTCGAGAAAAACCGATTCCGATGGAAGAACTGACGCTTACCACTCCGGCACTGCTGTTTTCGGCCGTGTCGCTGATCCTTCTGGCCTACACCAACCGTTTCCTCTCCTATGCGCAACTGGTGCGCACCCTCAAGGAACAGCACCTGGAACACCCTTCGAACGTGACGCGGGCGCAGATCGACAACCTGCGCCGCCGGCTGCACCTCACGCGCACGATGCAGGCGCTGGGGGTGTCGAGCCTTTTCCTGTGCGTCGTGACGATGTTTCTGATCTATGTGGGTCTGCTCGTGCTTTCGGCCTATGTTTTCGGCGCTGCGCTGCTGTTGCTGATCGGGTCGCTCGGGGTGTCGATCCGGGAGATTCAGATTTCGGTCCGGGCCCTCGAAATCCACCTGAAGGACATGGAACGGTAGGCCGGCCGGAGCGCCGCAAAAAAACGAAGATGCGGCAACCTCGCGTCGCGGCATCTTCCCACCAACTTATGTAACCTAAAACCAACTCGGTGAATCCCTGTTTCCGGGTTTCACGCTGCAAATATACGGGACCGTCGTTTCATCCGGATGACGGTCCCGTTGCGTTTCCGTGTCGTGCGCCGTTTCCGGTGCGGGCTGCCCCCCCCCGCCCGTGCTTTCCTAAAGGAGTGCGGACGGAAAAGCCCTCCTTTCCGTCGCACGGAAAGAAGGGCTCGCGTTGTCGCGGCGGGAAGCCGCGGGATCATTTCTGTCCGGCGACGTCGAGGAAATAACGCTGCGATTTGAGCAGGTTGCGAGCCTGGAGCACCATCGTCTTCGTCTCGTTGAGGATCGTCAGGTAGAGTACGCTGGCACGCGTGCTGCCCGATGGATCCTCGTGGATGCGGCGCAACTGGTTCTTGATCGCCCCGACGATGGTGTCGAAGAGCCTGTCGCGCATTTCGAGCACCAGATCCAGGTCGGCGAAGTTCTCGGAGGAGAGCATGTCGTTGATCTTGTCGAAGATGGCCTCCACCTCGTCGTTCACGCGCATCAGGTCCACGATCTGCTCCTTCGACAGTCCCTTGTGGTTGTTGTCGATGTGCTCGAAGGCCGGGCGCGTGATGTGGATGAGCGCCTTGGTCACCTCCGAAAGGTAGTCGGTCACCTGCACGTAGAAGTGGCCCGTGTTGATGTCGCACTCCTGCAGGCGGCGCAGCGTCGTCACGATGCCGTACTTGCGGTCGCGGGCTTCGGTGAAGAGTTTGTCCGAGGTCTGCACCATCTCCTTGAGCACCTTGCGGTTCTCCTTGAAGACGGCGACCAGCGTGCGGTTGTAGATGCGCGTCACCTCCTGCATCGTCGTGCACACCTCGCCGATGCAGGCGTGCATCACTTCGTCGGGCGTTCCGGCGTCGTCGAGCGGCTGCCGGGCCGCTTCGGCTTCCTTCTCTTCCGGGGTCTTGCGGTGGCTGCGGACGAGCAGCCAGGCGCAGAGGACCGTGAGCGCGGCGACGGCGATCCATCCGCCCCAGAGCAGCAGGGCCGTCGTGGCCAGGGCGATGAGAAAGCCTCCGAGCGCGGTGATGAACCAGCCCGATATGACGGCCATGACGCCCGTGATGCGGTAAACGGCGCTGTCGCGTCCCCACGAACGGTCGGCCAGCGACGAACCCATCGCCACCATGAAGACCACGTAGGTCGTCGAGAGGGGCAGTTTGTAGGAGGTTCCGATCGCGATGAGGATCGATGCGGCGGTGAGGTTCACCACGGCGCGGATCATGTCGTACTGGGCCGTGGTGCGTTCTTCGGCGGGCAGCGGCTCGAAGCGGCGGTCGATGGCCTTCTGAACGCGTGCGGGAATCATGCCCGACCAGAGGTTGTTGAGCAGCAGCGTGGCGCGCACGAGGCTGCGCGACACGTAGGTCGAGCCGAAGCGCTCCGACTCCTCGTGCTGCGAGGCGAGCGAAAGCTCGGTTTCGGCGACGTGGCGCGACTTTTTCGAGAAGAAGAGCGTCAGCACCATGATCAGACCCGAGGCGAGCAGAATGAGGAAGTTCGCGCGGGCGGGATGGGCCAGTCCGTCCATCATGATCGACTCGCTGCCTGCGTCGCGGGCGATTTGCAGTGCGTCGTAGCTGGCCATCGGCACGCCGATGAAGTTCACCAGGTCGTTGCCGGCGAAGGCCAGCGCCAGGGCGAAGGTTCCCGAGAGGATCGTGATCCGCATGATGTTGAACCGCATCCGCTGGAGTATCCACAGGATGAGCGACGCCGCGGCCCAGAAGGCGAAGAGCGTCAGCAGGACGTGCTCGCCGACATACTGCGTGATGTCGGAGGGGATCAGTCCCGAACTCTTGAGACCCTTGAAAAGGGCGAAGTAGAGGATGCCCGAGAGCGATATGCCGCACCAGAACGCGCCCCAGCGGCGGAATGCGGGGTGGTAGCGGAACGAGAAGATGAGCCGCGAGATGTACATGAACAGCGTGCCGGCCGCGAAGGCGAAGACCACGGAGACCAGAATGGCGGCGATGATGACCATGGCCTTGCCCGTGTTGATGAACTGCGAGAGGTCGTGCAGCGAGAAGGAGGGGTCGGCCGCGATGCGGAACAGCGCGGTGGCCACGGCGGCGCCCAGCAGTCCGAATACCATCGACACGGTGGTCGAGGTCGGAAGTCCCAGCGTGTTGTAGAGGTCGAGCAGCAGCACGTTGCCCAGCATCATGCCCAGGAAGAGCATCATGATTTCGGAGAAGGAGAACTGCCCGGGATAGAAGACTCCGCTGCGGGCGACCTCCATCATGCCGCTCGAGGTGAGCGTGCCGATCAGGATGCCGGCGGCGGCGATCCAGAGGATCACGCGGCGCGGGGCGATCTTCGAGCCGATGGCCGAGTTGAGGAAGTTGATGGCGTCGTTGGTGACGCCCACGACGATGCCCAGAATGGCCAGAACGGCCATGATGACGACGATCGCGATGAAGAGAGAGGACATAGGGGATCCGTATTTTTACGTTTGTACGGCGCAAAGTTCCGAAATGAATGTTACAATTCTGTTACAGGGACGTTGCTCTCTTATGAAACTTTGCGCAGGGTGAAGCGGAATTCCAGTCCGCCTTCGTCGCGGTTGCGGACCGAGATCGTACCGCCGTGGAACGCCACGGCGTTGCGGACGATCGCCAGCCCGAGCCCCGTGCCGCCGAGTTTGCGCGAGCGTCCCTTGTCCACACGGTAGAAGCGCTCGAACAGGTGCGGGAGGTGCTCTTCGTCCACGCCGATTCCGTTGTCGGCGAAGAGCACCGTGCACTCCTCGGGCGTGTCCTCCGCGAGGCGGATGAAGATGTCGCGCCCGCCCGAGTAGGCGGCGGCGTTGTCCGCGAGGTTGCGGAAGACGGAGGCGAGCAGCGAGGGGTTGCCGAAGACCTCGACCCGCCGCGGGAAATCGACGTGGACGCGGAGCCGCTGGTCGGCCGGGCGCAGCTCCATGTCGGCGGCCGTTTCGGCTATCAGGTCGTTCAGCACGACCGGTTCCTTCCGGATCAGCTGGCTCGCCTCGTCCATGCGCGTCACGGTCGATACGTCGGAGAGCAGGCGGCGCAGCCGTTCGGTCTGCGCGAGGCTCTTCTCGAGGAAGGCCGTGCGGCGTTCGGGCGCGATCCGCGGGGAGGCGAGCAGGGTCTCCAGATACCCTTGGATCGCCGCCACGGGGGTTTTCAGTTCGTGGTTGATGTTGTTCGTGAGCTGTTTCTTGATGCGGATCTTCTCCTGCTCCTCGTGCAGCGCCAGCGCGTGTTCCCGGTCGCGGTCGGCGGCTGTGCGCTGGAGGTCGGCGTAGAGTTGCACGATGTGGCGCGAGATGTCGCCCAGCTCGTCGTGCGGGAAACTGGCGGTCTGGTCGATCCGTTCGCCCCGTTCGGCGCGGCGGGCGAAGTCGCTCAGCCGCGTGATGTTCTGCCCCAGCCGCCGGGTGGCGAAGTAGCCCGCCACGCTCATCAGCAGCGTCATGCCCAGCATGAACCACAGATAGGCCGGATCGGCCGAGAGGATTTCGGCGAGCGGCACGGAATAGGGTACGGCCGTGCGGACGATCCAGCGGTCGTCGGCCATGGCGGAGTAGAAGTAGTTGCGGTGCGTGCTCTCCGAGTGGCGGCGGATGGTGTAACCCGTGCCGTCGCGCAGGGCGGCGACCACTTCGGGGCGGCCGAGGTGGTTCTCGTCCGGCAGCGTGTCGAGCGAGTTGTCGAACAATACGCGTCCCGAGCGGTCGATGAGCGTGATGCGGAGGTCGTCGAACGGCCCCCCGCAGCGGGCCGCGATCCGTTCGGGGGCCTCTCCGGCGGCGTAGGCGTCGAGCACCCGCAGATTGACGAGTTGCAGGCGGTCGTCGAGCCGTTCGACCTTGAACCGTTTTTCGCGGCCGTACTGGAACAGTACGAAACTCCCCACGAGCGTCCAGAGGAAGAGGAGCAGCCCGAGGAAGAGGCGGCGGTGGTAGGAGAGCCTAACCCTTGAACCCGTAGCCATAGCCCTGACGGGTTACGATGTATTCGCCGTAAGGGCCTATCTTGCGGCGCAGGCGCGTGATATTGACGTCGATGGTGCGGTCCAGCACGACCACCTCGTCGCTCCAGATGCGGTGCAGGATCTCCTCGCGCGAGAAGATCGTGCCCCGGTGGGCGATGAGCAGCGCCAGGATCTCGAACTCCTTCTTGGTGAGCGGGATCTCCTCGCCGCCGAGCGTGCAGACCTTGCGCCGGAGGTCCATCTCCAGCTCTTCGAACCCGATGCGGTCTTCGGCCGGCTGCGCCGCGGCGGTGCGTCGCAGCACGCTGCGCACGCGGGCCAGCACCTCGCGCACGGAGAAGGGTTTGGCTATGTAGTCGTCGGCCCCGAGGTTGAGCCCCGCCACGGTGTCGTCTTCGTTGTCCCGGGCCGTGCAGAAGATCACCGGGATATTCGCCGTCTCGGGGTTCGTCTTGAGCATCTGCGCCATCCGGAATCCGCTGATTTCGCCCATCATCACGTCGAGCAGGATGAGCGAATAGCGTTCGGGGTGCATCCCGAGGGCCTGTTCGGCGCTGTACGCCACATCCACTTCGTAACCTTCGACCTCGAGATTGAATTGCAGAATTTCGCACAGCGACTCTTCGTCGTCCACCACCAGAATCTTGTGTTTTGCCATAGCTGTCGGAGTTTGCGGATCGGATTTCGCCCCAAAATTACGCAACATTCGCCGATGTTGCATGCCGTGCGTCGATTTTTAACGGAAATGTAACCCGCACCCGGCGTCACTTCCCGAGCACCTGCATCTGCTGCCGGACGGACTCCTCGTGGATGGCCTGCATCACCGTGCGCATGAATTCGCGGTCCATACCCATCTCGACGGCCTGTGCGGCGCGGCGTGCGAGCAGCTCCTCGTAGCGCTGCGCCTGCAGGATGGGCATGTCGTGCTCTTTCTTGTACTGCCCGATTTCGTGCGAGACGCGCATCCGCCGCGCCAGCAGTTCGAGCAGCTCGTCGTCGAGCTTGTCGATCTGCGCCCGCAGTTCGTTGAGGTTCTCGGTCGTGGAGGTCTGTTCGCGGATCGTCAGGTTGCGAACGATGTAGGCCAGCGCTTCGGGCGTCACCTGCTGCGCCTTGTCGCTCCAGGCGCAGTCGGGCGAGCAGTGCGCCTCGACGATCAGGCCGCCGAAGCCGAGGTCCATGGCCTGCTGCGAAAGGGGGGCGATCAGTTCGCGCTTGCCGCCGATGTGGCTCGGGTCGCAGAAGATGGGCAGCGACGGCAGACGGCGGTGCAGCTCGATCGGAATGGCCCACATGGGGTGGTTGCGGTAGAGGCTCTTGTCGATCGAGGTGAAGCCGCGGTGGATGGCTCCGATGCGGCGGATGCCGGCGTTGCGGATGCGTTCGATGGCGCCGATCCACAGCTCGAGGTCGGGGCTGACGGGGTTTTTCACCAGCACGGGGATGTCCTGTCCCCGGAGCGCGTCGGCGATCTCCTGCATGGCGAAGGGGTTGGCGGCCGTGCGGGCGCCGATCCACAGCAGGTCGATGCCGCCCGCCAGCGCCGCGGCGACGTGCTCGCGCGTGGCGACCTCCGTTGAGACGTACATGCCCGTTTCGCGCCTGACGCGTTGCAGCCACGGGATGCCCGCCGCGCCGACGCCCTCGAATCCGCCCGGCTTGGTGCGGGGTTTCCACAGCCCCGCGCGGTAGATGCGGAAGCCTTCGGCGGCCAGCAGGCGGGCCGTTTCGATCACCTGTTCTTCGGTTTCGGCGCTGCAGGGGCCTGCGATGACCAGCGGCCGCCGGGGATCCACTCCGGGGAGTGCGATGGGTTGAATGTCGTTCATGGTCTGAAGTATGTTTTTCGTTTTGTCGTTTCGTGATTCAGAGGGCCGGATCCGTGCATTCGGCGTATTCGCCCAGGATGCGGAAGCCGCTCGTGAGCGGGCGGACCGCGCCGACGGCCTGGCGGAAGCGCCGGCGACGGTCGAAGGTGACGTCCGCGTAGAAGCGGTACTCCCATTCGCGGCCGACGATCGGCAGCGACTGGATTTTCGTCAGGTTGATGTCGTAGAACGAGAGTACGGTGAGTACCTTCGACAGACTGCCCTGCGTGTGGGGAAGGGTGAAGAGCAGCGATGCCTTGTCGATGCGTTCCGGTTCGGAAAAGGCTTCGGCGCGGCTTTCGTCGGCGAGCAGCAGGAAGCGGGTGAAGTTGTGTTTCGTGGTCTCGATCTCCCGTTCGAGTATCTCCAGTCCGTACAGTTCGGCCGCGTCGGCGCCGCAGATGGCCGCCGTGCCGCACAGGCGGCCTTCGGCGATTTCGCGGGCGCTGCCCGCCGTGTCGTCCCGCTCGACGACCTTCAGCGCCGGATGGGCTTTCAGGAAGTCGCCGCACTGCATCAGGGCGATCGGATGCGAGCGCACCTCACTCACGGCGTCGAGCCCCTGTCCGGGCAGCGCCGCGGCGACGTGCGAAATGCGGAGCTTCTGCTCGCCGACGATCCGCGCGCGGCTTTGCCGCAGCAGTTCGTGGTTGGGAAGCAGGCTGCCCGCGATGGTGTTCTCGATGGCGGCGATGCCCAGCAGCGCGGGGTCGCCGGCCATCCGGGCGAACAGTTCGCCGAAACTCCGGCAGGGGACGACCTCTATCGCCTCGTCCCGGAAATAACGGCGTGCCGCCGTTTCGTGGAAACATCCTGCGATGCCCTGTATCGCTACTCGTTTCATGTCGGGTGTGTAAAAATCGGAAAATCCCGCTCTTTCGGGAGCGGGATTTTCGTGTCTCATTCGTCTTATGCTTTTCGCCTCGTCGGATCAAACGCATACGGTCCCGCTTTTTCTCTTGCGATAAAAGAAAAAGTAATGGAAATAATATGCAAAGCCGTATGAACGCATCGTCCGGATCGTTTTATCGAAGGACAAATGTAGCGAATTATTCCGGGAATCCAAATTTTCGGCGTGTTTTTCCGTTCCGGCGGGCCGAGATCCGCTGCCGGAAGCGTTTGCGCAATGCGCGGCGACGGCCGAACACGAGCCGGAAGAAAGTGCCCCGCAGGAGGGTGTCGTCCCCGTTCCAGCCGCGCGCCTCGGCGTAACGGTCCAGGATGAAGAGGAACGCCGCGGCCGGGCAGGCCAGGCGTCGCAGGTTTATCATGCACCGGCGCGGACGCAATGCCCGCGCCGAGAAGCGCATCCGGTTGATGTCGATGAGCTGGAACCGGAACCGGTCCGTGGCGGGGTCGCGCTGCCAGAGGATGTTGCCGTGATTGAAATCCTCGTGTTCGATTCCTTTCGCGTGCAGCTCGGCTGCGAAGCGGGCGAAGGCCTCCAGCACGGGAAGCGTGTCGGGAGCCGGGAACCGGGTCGTGGCCTGCGAGAGCGGGGCGTAGTCGGAACGGCGGCAGACGTAGTAGCTGTCGCACAGCAGGCCGTGGCGGCGGTATTCGCTCCAGGCGACCGGTTCCGGGGAGTCGATGCCCAGGGCGCGCAGCCGCTCGGCGTGTTCGTAGGAGCGGCGCGCCTTGCTGCGGCGGAAGAAGGTGTAGATCACGGCCCGCAGCGGGTCGGGGCGCTGAAATCGCTTGACGGCCAGCTTGTTCCCGTCTGCTTCGAATGCCTTGATCGTGTTGCGTCCTTCATGGAGCGTCTCTCCGCTTCGGTCGAAGGATCCGGGAAGCCCTTCCGCGAATGCCCGCAGGGCCTCCGAAGCGGGATTGAGGTGAATGCGCATGGTTCGGGTTCGTTTCCGGCAAAGGTATCCCTTTCGCGCCGTTCGCGTAAGACTTTTTCGGGCGCAATGTTGGCGGATTGGACGGAAAACGACCTCCTTTCCCATATATATTAAGGTCATCCCGGCTGCGGACGGCCGCGGCCGGGATGGCTCTGTCGGGAAGTGCCTCCGGATGCTTTCGGTCCGCGGAGCCGGGAGCCTCCTTCCGGCGAATGCTTTTCGGTGAAGCCGCCGGGACCGCCGGGAATCACTCCCCGTCCGGTTCCGTGTCCGGCTCCTCGCCGGTCGCGCCGGTGATCTCGTCGGGAATCGAGGCGCAGCGTTCGTAGATCGAGATGTCCGACGGATCGTCCTGTGCCGTCCAGGTCATTGTGTCGGCGTCGAGGTCCGACACGATGTACCGGTGCTCCCAGTCGCCCGTGCCGTAGTCGTACTGTCCCATGATGATCGCCCCCAGCTCGACGTCGGTCGTGATGTCGTAGCGCCCCGTCAGTTTGCGCGTGCCGAAACTGTCGAGATTCTGGTACATGGTGAAGAGTTTGTCCTTGCGCGTGAATTCGATGTAAACGAAACTGCCTTCGGCCAGCGGCGCGCCGTTCCATTCGGCGAGCTGCCACGTTCCCGCGATGTTGTGCGGGGTCACCTCCAGCCCGGGGTCTTCGTAACTTTTGTCGTCGTCGCAGGCGCAGAGGCAGAGGACGGCCAGCGAGAGAACGGTGGATTTCAGAAAGTTTTTCATGGTATTCTTTTTTGTTTTTCTGTCTGTTTCATGTATTCGGTCTCCGGCCGCGGCCTTTCGCCGAAGAGGATGCGCACCGTGCTTTGCACGGGCGGAAGCCCCAGTCCCCGCAGGATCACGGGAACCTGTTCGGGCAGGCGTTCCGGAGCCTTCGCGGGATCGAAGCGGAAGATCAGGTCGCAGGTCGCGCCCGGCTCCAGCGTCGCGGCTTCGCACTCGAAGCGCACATAGGGCGGCAGCAGCAGGCTGTCGGCCGTGATGCGCAGCGGTTGCCGCCCGGCGTTGAGACACGCGATCCGTTCGGTCCGGCGCTGCGTTCCGTCCATGCGAACCTCCCGCTGCTTGAGCCGCAGTCCGTTCATCGCGTAGGGGTAGTCCGCCGCGGGCAGGGCCGACGAGGGCGTGACATGTCCCGTGAGGTCCAGAATCGCCGTGGGCCGTTGTGCGGAGAGCTGCGTGAAGACGAAAATCCGGCGGTGGAAGTTCCCCGGGTGCCGCCTGGGGTGGTAGGTGACCGTCACCGATCCCTCGCCGCCCCGGAGTACGGGTTGCCGGTCGAAGGACGGAACCGCGCATCCGCAGGTGGTCTCCACGCGGGTGATGACGAGCGGGGCGTCGCCGTCGTTCGTCCAGCGGAACGTGTAGCTCGGCGGCAGGTCGTCCTCGCCGATCCGTCCGGCGTCGATGTGCGTTTCGAGGAAACGCATCGCACCGCTCCCCTGCGCTTTCGGGGGATTGGCCACGCTGTCCCGCAGCGCCTGCGGAACGGGCGGAACCTGCGCCCGGAGCGGTGCGGCGGCCGATGCCGCGCACAAGGCTCCGAGGCAAAGTGCCGTGGTTTTCCAGCCGGGTCTCATCCGTCGGAATCCGTCAGAGCCAGCCGTCGCCGCTCGCCGACTTGCGGACGGTGATGTTGAACGTCTGGGTCTCGTTGTTGCTGGCGGTGATCGACGCCTTCGTGACGCCCGATTTCAGTCCGCGGACCGTCAGACGGGAACCGTCCATCGAGGCCGAGGCGACCGACTCGTCGTCGATCTTCACGGTGTAGGAGAGCGTCTCTCCGCCGAGGAAGTAGTTGGCGGGGATGGCCGTCACCTCGCCTTCGAGCGGAATGTAGAGGTTCGGGAAGGTCATCTGACGGCCGTTCTGTCCGATCGCGTCGAGCAGCCGGGCGGCGTTCACCTGTCCCGCGCCCATCCTGTTCCCGGCATAGTCTGAGAGCAGGAGGTGCGTGGGGTGGGTGAGCCCCATTTCATAGGCGTAGCGGTAGTACAGCTTGGAGCCCTTCATGCGGTCGTCGATCGGAGTCGTCGTTTCGTAGAGCAGCGCCTTGAATTCGTCGGCCGTGAAGTGGCGGCGCAACTGTGCGGCGTAGGAGAGGCCCAGCGCCGCGACGCCCGAGACGTGCGGGCAGGCCATCGAGGTGCCCTCCATGTAGCCGTATCCCGTCTCGCTGACATTGAACGGCAGCGTCGAGAGCACACAGCCCGTTTCGCCGCGCGTGGCGTTGTCGCCTTCCGTCCAATAGTCCCAGTAGTAGTCCCGGTCTCCTCCCGGGGCCGCGATCTTCGTGCCCGGCCCGTAGTTGGTGTATGTGGCGGGCGTGAAGTCGGCCGCCGTGGCGGATACCGAAACGCACATTTCGGCCGCACCGGGGAAGCCTGCCGAGTTGGCGTACTCGTTGCCCGAGGCGAAGACGGCGATACCGCCCTCGATCGGGCCGTTGGGCGATCCGGCGTTGTGGATGAAGTAGTCCAGCGCCTCCTTCTGGAGCGGATCCATCGTCTCCCATTCCTCCTCGGTCGCGTAGCCCGGCGTGCCCCATTCGTAGCTGTTGGCCGTGCCGGAGACATATCCCCAACTGCACTGGAGGACGACGGCGCCGTTGTCCGCCGCGTATTTGATCGCCTTCACCGAGGTCATCGAGTTGCCGCCCTTGTCGCCCGAGAAGATCTGGCACGACATGATCTTCACGCCCGGCTGCGAGGACGTGCCGCCGGCGATCGAGGAGATGCCTTCGCCGTTGTCGTTCTGGGCCGCTATCACGCCGGCCACGTGCGTGCCGTGGCCCGTGTCGGAGATGTCGTCCCAGGAGATGACGCCCGTGTCGGTCACGAAATTATAGCCGTGGACGTCGCCCGCATAGCCGTTGCCGTCGTTGTCTTCCCGCGAGCCGTCCACCTCGTCCTCGTTCGTCCAGATATTCGCCTGCAGGTCGGGGTGGGTCAGGCAGACGCCTTCGTCGAGCACCGCGACGATGATCGACGGGTCGCCCGTCGAGAGTTTCCACGCCTCCTCGCACTGCACGTCGGCGCCGACGACGGATTTCGTCTCCCCGCAGGCCTCCGTGCCGGTGAACATCGTCCCGCGATTGACCAGGTGCCACTGCTGGGGCAGCAGCGCGTCGTTGAAGCCGTATTCCGCGGCTGCGGCGCGGGTCTGCCGCGTGAGCGCGCTGAGTCGCTCCCTGGTGAGGGGTACGGCCTTCTTTTGGGGGTTGTAGGCGCGTTTGATCGTCCGGTTGGGGTTGGCGTACTGCACCTCGCCCAGTTGCGAGAGCCGCTCGACGACCTCCTCCACGGTATATTCCTTGTCGAACCGCACCACGTACCAGAGATTCAGCCCCGCTTCGCGGGTCCGGGCCTCCGTGCGGGGGTCCACCGGGAAGACGCGCTCGATCTCGTAGCCGCCCACCAGGTCGAGCACCTCGTCCACGGAGAGGATGCCCGAGCGGGTCGCGGGTCCGCCGCTGCGGGTCCGTGCCGCGGTCTGGTCGAGGATGTCGCTGACATAGCTCTTGAATTTCACGAGCACCTCGCCCGAGACGGGCTTCGTCTGCTCCGTCCCGTCGGGCTGCGTTTTGTCGGGCGCAGGGAGTTCGTCGGTCGTACAGGCACCGAGGGCGAGCAGCGCCGCGGTGCAAATGCCGTATATGGATCTTTTCATTTTCCTGTCGTGTTTGTTAGGTGTCGGGGTATTCCGTTACTCCTCCTTTTTGTTCGGATCGAGGTATTTCTTTCCTTCGTAGAACCGATAGTATTCGTCCAGATTGACCGGCTCGTTGGTGAAGCCTGCCAGCTTGCCGTCTTGGTCCTTGCCCTCCTGCGTGAAGACCAGCGTGAAGGGATCCATCCAGTCGAGCGCCGGGTGGTGGAGCAGCCATTCGGGCAACTCGCCCGTGAGCCGGTTCAGGTTGATCGAAAACCTCTTTATGTTCGGCAGCACCTTGGGCGTTCCGACGAGCGCCTGCGGCAGCGAGTCGGCGGCGCTGATGTCCGCCTGCGTGTATTTTCGGGCGTAGTCCTTCATGTCGGGAATGCGTCCCTGCAGGTAGTTCACCGAGAGCGTCAGCGTGTCGAGGTTGTCCCACTCCAGCAGACGGCGCGGGAACTCGCGCGTCTGGTCGGTCTCCTCGAACAGACCGCCGAAATGGGTCGTCGTGGTGTTGGACAGATCGTAGATGACCCCTCTCTGGCAGGTGTTCAGGTAGAGGGCATGCAACTTGGGGAAGTTCTCCTTGGTGAGCACTTCGGGGATTTTCTCGAAGTTATTGACGGAGATGTCCAGCGACTCGAGGTTCTTCAGGTTCTTGAAGTCCGGGTCGAGGTCCACCAGCCCATAGCCGCTGATGGTCAGACGCCGCAACTGTCCGAGTTTGGTGATGTACTCGCCCGTGGAGAGGTCGAAGGTCGTCCAGTTGGTGTTCGAGAAGAAGACCAGTTCGTCGGCGGCGGTGAGGTACTGCACTTCGAAAGGCAGGCCCTCTTTGGTCCCGAACGTGGAGAATCTGGCGAACTTCACGCGTCCGGCCTTTTCGGGCGTGTATCCGTCCATGCCTTCCTCCCAGAGGACGACGTTGTCCCAATTGTCCATCTTTTCGTTGGTCTCCCACGACTCCCACATGTTGAGCGAGCGGGCGATGGCCAGCAGGGCCACCGAGTCGCCGGCGCGGGTGTCCTCTTCGATCGGTTCCGCGGCGTTCTGGTTTACGGAGAGTTCGTCCTGACGGGCCAGCGTCACTTCGTCCTTCGGCCTGAACTTCACTACGGCGTTCCGTTCGATGTCGCGCGAATTGATGCCCCAATTGAAGCGGACGGTCACTTCGCGCGGACGGAGGCCCCGATCGAGTTCCACTTTGTAGTCGCCGGCGGTGAGCCATGCCTGGGCCTCTTCGGGGATTTCGATGTCGAAGTCCACGTTGGTCTTCACCCGCACGTCGAACGAACGGTCGTCGTAGGCCGCGTAGTTCGAGACGTTGATCTCCTTGTCGTCGAGCGTGATGGCGTAATCGTATCCGTCCTGCGAGACGGTGATATCCCGGCGCTCCTCCCAGTCGTTCTGGTTCTGGATGCGCACGATGCCCTGCCGGGGTTCGTTGCGCAGCGCCGAGTCGATGATGATCCGGCACTGGGCCGATCCGCGGCCGTTGGCCGGAGAAATGGTGATCCAGGGATCGTTGGTCGTGGCGATCCAGGCGTCGTCGGCCGTCACCTTGATATTCCGCGTTCCTCCTTCGGCGCCGATTTCGATCGCGTCGCCATCGACCGTAACGCCGATCTTCCTGTCGTCGTCGGAGCAGCCGGCGAGTGCGAAGGCGCAGAGGGATACGGCTATGTAGCTTTTCAGTTTCATGATTCCTTCGTGTTCTTAATGGTTATTCAAGCATCGCGTCGCAATTGACGATATTCTGCGTCTTGTCGTAGATGAGCACGTAGGCTCCGCTCTGCCAGGCGCTGCATACGCCCGACGCATCGAACGTGATGTTGGGGTTGTCGCTGATGTCGAGCGTCCAGATCGCCGTCGAGATCGTGTCGTCGATCTTGCGCAGGTCGTTCGAGCCGATGTAGAAGCCGCGCAGTCCCACATGGTTGTAAAGCCCCGTGGGCCACTCCCGCAGGCAGCGTTCGCCGTCGGCGTCGCGCTGACCGCGGATGCCGAGGATGGTCAGGCCCTTGCAGGTCAGCGGACCGGTGGGGAATTTCGAGAAGGCGTTCTGCGAGATGTCCAGTCCGTAGAGGTTGGGCAACTGGAGGGCGTTGAACTCGTCGGGCAGTTTCGACAACCGGTTGTAGGTCAGGTCCAGCGAGACGAACTGGTTCGAATACTTGCCCTTGAAGCTGCCTTCGGGGATTTCCGTGATACCGCAGCCCCGGAGGATGATGTAGGCCACCTGCGATTCGCTGTCGGCCAGCCATTTGGGGAACTTCGTGATACCGGTGTTGCCGGTCAGCGTCAGCGTTTCGACGAAGACGCCGTGAAAAGCCGCGGTCTCCTCTTCGGTGAAGTTCGCTATCTGGTTGTACGATAAGTCGATGTTGTCGATGACGCTTTTCGCTTCCTTGAAGATGTTGGGGAACTTCCGGAGCTTGTTGTAGCTCGCCGAGAGGTCGGTCATGTCGGCTATGTTGCAGAATATGCCGTTTTCGTCGGTCGGAATCTCTTCGAGCCGGTTGTTGTCGAGAAACAACTGCACGAGCGCCACCTCACTACCCAGCGAATGAAGTACGCGCAGCCGGTTCTGGGTGAGGTCGAGCAAGCTCAGTCTCTTCATGTTCCTGAACTCCGCCGGCAGTTCCTCGAGGCTGTTGTTCACCAGGTAAAGCAACTGGATGTACTCCTTCGACGGTCCTTCGGCCAACGCCTTGAGTCCGTCGTGGAGGTCCTGTGCCTGCCACTGCCTGTTGTTCGAGAGATTCGCGGCCACGAGACGCGGCATCTTGGTTATGGCTATCGGGAACTTCTCCATCTTCGGGCAGTTATAGACTTCGAAGTCCGTGCAGGATTCCAGCCCCTGCATGCCCTCCTTGCCTTCGCCCTCGTAGTCGGGCAGCGATTCGATCGCGCTGTTGGCGATGTAGAGGTATTCGAGTTTCTTCAGGTTGCCGATCTCCGCGGGCAGCGATTTGAGGCCGTTGCAGAGTTTGCCGTGCGAGGTGTCCAGCGGGCGGATGTCGCGCTGGCGGCCCGTCGCCGCTTCGAATATCTCATCCTCGGTGTAGCCCTGATCGTAAAGCTCCGTGGCGCGGATGTGGATGTTGTGTTCGCGCAGCGCGAAGGCGCACGGCCACGACATTTGCTGCGCCGGATGCAGCAGGTGCAGGTATTTCTTGTGATTCTCGAGCCGGTTGCGCGTGCGCTCCGCGATACTTTGGTTCGGGTCCAGCGTCGGGTCCTCGAAACCTTGCGTCACGTCGTTGTGCGTGCCGAGGTACAGCTCCACGAGCTCCGTGAGCTGGCCGATCTCCTTGGGCATGTCGCCGTAGAATCCGAAGCCGCTGAGGTCGATTTTGGCCACGCGTCCGTTGGTGTGGACTTCGACGCCGGGCTGGTAGCTCCACAGGTCCGGATCCTTGTTGAAGTCCCAGTTCGAACCGATGGGGTAGTTCTCTCCCTGATAGGACCATTCCTCGCCGTGCAGCGCTTTCCAGATGGCATAGAGGGCATAGTGATCCTTCATGTACTCGTCTGCTTCGTAGAGCGTTACGGCCACGTCGGCTTCGGTCGTGCGGTTGTCTTCGACGGTGAAGGGCGATTCGACCGGACTGTTGTTCGTCTCGAGCAGGATGCCGTCGCTGTCGTAGGTCAGGTATCTGAGCACGACGTAGTTGCCGGCGGGCAGCGAGAGGAGCGAGTCGCAGGCGCAGGTCGAGGTCTGGTATCCGGGAGGGGTTTCCGCGTTCTCTTCGTCGTCGAAGTGGATCGAGAAGGTGACGGGCAGTTGCTCGAACGTCACCAGGTTGTTGGTCTCGGTGTTCTTCACCGTGACGTCGAACTTCCCGATCTCTTCGAAGATGTACTGGCGCGGAATGTCGCTGCGGGTCCTGGCGGGCGGGTTGAATCCCGACATGTCCTTGGTCAGCGTGAAGCGCACCGAGCCGCGCGGGAGGACGTTCACCGTCAGGTCGTGCGTCGTGAGACCGCCCGACACGACCGTCAGGCGGGTGTCGGCGGCGTTGCCGTTGTAGAGCTCTTCGTCGTTGCTGTCGAAGAGCGTGAAACGGGCGATTTCGTATTCGCCGGTCAGCAGTTTGAGCTTGTCGCTGCGCATCCCGTATTCGGCGCTCTCCTTGTCGGCCGCCGAAAGGGTGAGGGTCTGGATGATGGTCTGCTCGCCGCAGGTGAGGGTCACCTGCACCTTGCTGGCTTCGGCGAGGTAGTCGAGCTGCGGTTTGACGGCCCGGGTCCCGGCCGTCCGGAACGCGTCCGCCTGCGGCTCGTCCGTTCGGGAGGAGTCGTAGGACGCCTCCTTGTATAATCTGAACTGTACGTACCCGTAATCCCGGTCCCGGTTGTCGATCCCGTCATCGTCGGAGCATCCGGCGAGAAATCCCATCGCCAGCCCGGCGGTCAGCATTACGGCGGATTTGAATAGTTTCATGTAAACGTTGTTTTCGGTAATTGGTTTGCCCGCGGCGGGCCCCGCATGCCGCGGGGCTGCCGGACGGGTTCGGTGGTTGTCTGTTAGAATGCGGGATTGCAGTAGATGATACATGCGGTTTCGCCCGAGGCGTCCATGAAATTGACCATGCCCGTTGCGGGGTCTTCGGCTCCGGGACGGCTCATCGTGATGTCGATTCCCGTGTCGCCCGTCGGCTCGGCGCTCAGCCAGGCGATGCCCCACGGCATGCACATCACGCTCGAATAGGCCGATACGGTCAGTTCCGTGTTCTTCGGGGCGGCCGAGGTGTAGGTCAGGGCGTAGATCGTCTGTCCCATGCCGAGGGCCTCCGCGAAAGTGCTCGTCCAGGACTCCGCCGTTCCGTCTTTCTCGGCGAATTTGCCGGCGATCCGGTTCATGTTCTCCTCGGTGATCCGTTCCAGCGTGGCGCCCTCCGTCAGATCGGGATTCGTGAAGGCCGCTTCGAAACCGCCGCTCTGGCCGCCGTTGTCGGGATCGACTTCGCAGCAGATGGCCGCATAGGGCGTCTGGTTCGTGTCGTAGAAGACGAGGAAGCAGCTTTTGGCGCTCTCCGCCGAGCCCATCGAGATTCGGAAGGCGGGAGCAGTCATGGGTTCGCCGTCACCGCCGGAAACGGCCTCGATGGCCTCGACGGATGCCCACGGGTCGTCCATCGGATGTCCGATGCCCTCGCTGGTGAAGGCCCTGACGCACTTCGGAAGGTTCTCCTTCGTGAAGCACGACTCGTAAGACGGATCGTAGTTCAGTTCGACATTCGACCACTCGGTCGTGTAGGTCATGCGGTAGAGGTACCGGATCGTACCGTCCGGATCAATGGCGTCCATGGCCGTCTGATCCTCCGGGTTCGAATATTCCATTGTCCGGAACGCATCGCCGTTCTTGGCCGCCGATGCCAGGTCGCGTGCCGAGAAGACGCCGCTCGGGGCGTCCTGGTTCACCGTCGCCGTGATGTAATCCCGGTATTCGGCCTTCAGGTCCGCCGCGCCGAACGAATCCTCCTCGAACAGGTCTTCCACGGACGAGACGCCGTGCGCGATGTCGGCCGGGAGAATGAGAATTTCGGCCGTTCGCGCACCGGACCGCAGGCCGCTGTCCGGGTTGCTTCCGGCCTTCAGGGTGTACTCGGTCTCCACCAGCACGTTCTCGCCCGATATGACGTTACCGTCGAGCGTCAGCCAGTCGCAGGCGCCGTACATGTACATGCCGCTGCCCGGAGCGAGTTCGGACTTCTCCACGACGTAGACCTTGCTGCCGTTGCGGGTGCCGTCCTCGAACGGGATTTCGGGAGCCACGACGTCGAACTCGGGACCCATGTAGGTCCAGGTCGTCGTGCCGGAGGCCGGATTGCCGTACTCGCCGGCGGCGTTGAAGGTATAGACCGTGCCCTTGTCGATGCCGACCGAACCCTTGTCGCGGCAGCCCGGAATCGACATTTTGTAGGTGTATTTCTCTGCCGTGTTATTGTAATCGCAGAATACGAGCTCCCCCTCTTCGTCGTCGAGCGGATAGGCCGTCGGATCGCCCGTGAGCAGGATATCCACCGTCTCGCCGGCCTTGCCTTCCGAGGGCGACAGCTCCGATACCCACGCGGGCTTCGAGTCGAGGCGCCACTGGAAATTGGCCGCGATCCTGACGGGATAGCGCAGGCCGCTCTGTCCCTCGGCCGGCCATTTGAGGTCGATGACGGCCGTCGCGGCGTCGGCCGCCGTCTCCTCGTAGGCGAACTTGCCGTCGCTGTCGGGCGTGAAGTCGCCGCTTTCGTTCTTCTTGCCCAGGTAGAGGTCGAACGTGCGCTCCACCTTGCCGCGGGTCACCGTGGCGATCACCTGGGTTTGGCCGCCCATCGTCATCGAGACGTCGATGCTGCGGTCCGTGTCGTTCTCCTCCTTGTCGGAGACGCGGATGACGACTTCGTGTTTGCCGGCCTTGCCGCGCACGGTGTAGGCGGTCATGCCGTCGTCGTCGATCCAGAACCATTCGCCGGCCTCGTTCTGGTCTATGCTTACCGACCAGTCCTGATTCGGCTCTATGGGAATCGAACAAGTCCCTCCGACTTCGATGCCGAGAGCGGTCTTTTCCGGAAAGTTCGGAGCCGGAACCTTTTCCCCCGTTTCCTCGTCGGAACACGAACTCGACGCAAGCCCCGCACCTGCTAAGGCCACCGTAAGGAGATTGAGTAAATACCGTTTCATAGTCGTTTGTTTTTTACTTGTTTGTCAGGTCGGTTATTCGTATTTTTTCATGCCCTCCTCCCTCTCGAGGCGGTCGGCTTCCTCGTCGCTGATCCACTCCATGATATTGTAGTAGGAACCCACCGTGCCGACCATCGTGCCCATGTTCTTGACATAGACCTGTGTCCAGAGCTTGACGTTCCCCGCGCACGCGTCGTAGAAGGAGTAGTAGTTGGCGTTGTCGGTGACCAGTATCTTGTTGTCGCCGTTGATCTTGCCGAACACGGACATCTCGTCGCTCATCACCTGGTCCTCGGGCATCGTCGTCAGCGGTTTGGCCGGATCGCTCGTGTCGAACCGTATCCGGACGTCGTATCCCGAGAAGAGCCAGCTGTGCATGATGACCGTGTTCGGGTCGTTCGGATCCCGCTCCGTGCGGATCAGGCGCTGGATGCTGGTGTTCTCCACGCCGGGATAGTCCTGCAGGAAGGTCGAGGTCACGACGCACCAGCCGGTGAAGTCTTCGACATGGAACGTGCATCCTTTCAGCATCCGGACGCGGGTCCGGTCCTTGTAGAGGTCCCATTCGAGCTGTTCGGGCATGACCAGCCGGAGCGAGAACTGCAACGTGTCCGAAGGTTCGATGCGGTCGTAGTAGCCGTGCACCTGCACGTCGGCGGTCCGTTTGCCGGCCGGAATGGTCACCGTGTTGGAAGCCAGCCGGTAGTGCACGCCTTCGATGGCCGTGCTGCCCTGATCTACGATCTCGACGCCGAACGTGCGGTCGTAGTCGCATGCCGTGGTCGAGGCGACGGGAACCGTGAAATAGTCCTGGTTCTCCAGCACCATGTTGAGCGATACGGAGTCGGAGAACATGACGTATTCCGCATCGGAATAGGTCGTGTATTCCTCCTGGCAACCCGTCGCGAGGAAGGCGCAAAGTCCCGTCGCGAAAATGAACGTTATGATTCGTTTCATGGTTTGTCTGCTATGAGGTTACTATTTGTTGCTTTCGTTGGGGGTGATCTCCGAACCCGGAGCCTCCAGTTCGTGCTGGGGAATCGGCCATACGAAGAGCGGGTCGCCGGCTTCGATCTTCAGGTCGTTGCCCTCGTCCTGGGTGCAGGACTGCGGCGTGCGCTCGAAGCCCAGCCCCCAGCGCTTGAGATCCTGCAGGCGGAAGCCTTCCATGTAGAGTTCGCGGACGCGCTCCTCGGAGAAGGTCTTCACGTCGGTGGCCCAGTCGCCCGTGAGGGAAATCGTGCCACCGGATGCGAAACGGGTCTTGCGCAGCGCCTCCAGATCCTTCTGGGCCCGCGCCGGGTCGGGCGAAGCCTTCCGGCAGTAGGCTTCGGCGCGGATTAAGTATTGCTCGGCCAGGCGCAGCGGCTTGGGCATGGAAACCTGGAAGATGCGCTGCGGGATGAAGATCGCGCGGTTGCCGTAGTACTTCACCAGCAGCGGCCAGTCCAGTCCGTTGGCATAGCCGATCGTGATGCCGGATTCCGAATCCGCGAAGTAGCTGGTCGAACGCAGGTCGCTCTCCTCGTAGGCGTCGAGCACCCACTGCGCCGGCACGTAGTCGGGATAGAAGTAGGTGTAGTCGCGGTTGAAGTTGAGGAACACGGTTCCCAGCGCGCCGCCGTAGGAGGTGCTGGTGAAGCCGATGCGCCAGATCACCTCCGGTCCTTCGTCGTAAGCCCACATGTAGTCGAACGTGCTGGCCCCGTCGGCCGCGGTCTCCTGGAACGAGGCGAGGTGGAACGTGTCTTTCTTGTCGTCGAGCAGGATGCTCGAGTACTCGATGGCGGCGTCCCAGTCCTGCATGTAGAGAGCCACGCGGGCACGGATGGCCTGCACGGCGGCTTCGGACATGTAGTAGTTGTTGGGCGTGTCCTCCGCGTCGTCGAGCAGCTCGTCGGCGCGCGTCAGGTCGTCGAGCACGAACTTGTAGGAATCGTAGAGGGTGGCGCGGCGTACGGGCTCCTTCTCGAAATACTTCGTGCGGAGCACGACGCCCTGCTGCTGTTCGGCCGTGGCGGGATCGTACGCCTCGCAGAAGCATTTGAGCAGCTCCGAATAGCAGAGCGCGCGGATGGCGTAAACCTCGCCCGTGTACTGGTCGAGCGTTTCGAGGTTGGCGTCGCTGGTCTCGCGGGCCATCACCGCATCGATCCGGTCGAGGTAGAAGTTGCAGGCGCCGATCACGGCGTAGAGCTGGGCGTAAACGTCCTGAATGAGCAGGTCCGTGGGACGGATCTTCCAGAGCCAGAAATCGCCGTAGGTGTTCGAGTTGCCTTCGACGGCATAGGCCAGGTCGCACTGGATGTCGGGCAGCAGCGTGAGGTAGCCGCTGTAGAGAGCGCTGTTCATCAGGTGTCCGTAGATGCCGATCAGGTGCTGTTCGGCGTCGGCGAACGTCTGCATGGCATCTTTTTCGGGAATGGCGCTGTCGGGGTATTTGTCCAGACACGAGGTCGCGCCGACGAGCGCCGTCAGGGCGACGAGGCCGAGTTTTATGTGTCGTAATAACATATTGCGTGGATTTTCTTTAGAAGGTTAAGTCGAGACCGAAGGTGAACTGGCGCGTCATCGGGTACTCCGCCGCGTAAGTGTTTCCGTTGCCCTCGGGGTCGAGCCCGGAGAAGTTGGTGAAGGTCAGCAGGTTCTGCGCCTGTGCATAGATTCTGACTCCGCTGATGAAACGCGTCTTGCGCAACAGCTCCCGGGGGAAGGTGTAGCTGAGCATGAGGTTTTTCAGACGCAGGAACGAGGCGTCTTCGAGCAGCCGCGTGTCGAATTCGGTGTAAACGCCGTGGCGCGGAATGTCGGTGACGTCGCCCGGCTGTTTCCAGCGGTGGAGCAGCCGTTTCGACTGGTTGTAGGAGGCGAAGCGGCCGTTCGACTCGTCGAAGTAGCGGTCGTTGTTCATCACCCAGCGGTCGGCGATCCAGGAGAACTGGGCCGAGAGCGCGATGCCCTTCCAGCTCAGGTTCGTGCCGAAGCCTCCCTGCCAGGGTGCGATGAAGCTCTTGCCGATCATCACCTTGTCCTCGTCGCGGAGCTCGTTCGTCAGCTTGCCGTCCTTCGTGTACCAAAGGGCGTCGCCGTTGGCGGGGTTCACGCCGGCGTAGCGGTTCATGTAGAACTCGCCGATGCTGTGGCCGACGACGTACTTCAGGTCGGACGAGGCGATCTCGTATTCGCGGACGCCGTTGTAAAGTTCGGTGATTTCGTTGTGGTTGTAGGAGACGTTCGCATTGAGCGACCAGGCGAAGTCGCGGGTCGAAATGACCGTGCCCGTCAGGTTCAGCTCGACGCCGCGGTTCACCATCGCGCCGATGTTGTCCCACCGGAATCCAAAGCCGCCGTTCGTGTACGACTGCGGGACGGACATGAGCATGTCGCTCGTCTTCTTGTGGTAGAACTCCAGATCGGCGGTGAGGCGGTTCCAGAATCCGAAGTGCAGGCCGAGGTTCGTGGTCCACGTGGTTTCCCAGCTCAGCTCCTCGTTGCCCTGCGTGTAGGGGGCTATGCCGGCGGTCCCCACGTATTCCAGACCGCCCTTGACCAGCGCGAGGTGCTCGTAGTTGGGGATCGAGGAGTTGCCCGACGTACCGGTCGAAATCGTGATCTGGGCGTTGGTCAGCCATTCGCGGGCGTTCTCCAGGAAACGCTCGTTGCGCATGTTCCACATGAAGCCCGCCGACCAGAATACGCCCCAGCGGTTCGAGGCTCCGAAGCGCGACGAGGCGTCGGCGCGGAGCGAGAAGTCGGCGTAGTAGCGGTCCGCGAAGTTGTATTCGCCGCGGCCGAAGAAGGAGAGGAAGCCGTAGTCGTCGTCCGGCTCGTCCTCCCACGTCGTGGCGCGGGTTCCGGTCGTGATGCTGGTCAGCTTGTCGTTGTTCTGTCCCTGCGTGGTCACGCCGAACGATTCGTAGTGGTAGTCGATGCCTTCCTGTCCGACGAGGAAGTTGAACGAATGGTCCTCATGGACGCGGAAGCGGTAGTTCACCGTATTGGTGACCGAGAGCGTCAGGCCGTCGGAGGTGTTCCGGGCGGCGGTTCCGATGCCCAGGTTGGGATAGTATTCGGGGTAGGAGATTCCGAAGCCCGTGGAGTGGGAGTAGTCCGCGCTGAACTGCGATTTGATCGTCAGTCCTTCGATTGGCGTGGCCTCGGCGAAGAGCGAGGAGATGACCTTGTACTTCTTGTAGTGCACGGGGTTGTTCTCGATCCACTCCAGCGGGTTCTGGCCTTCGCCTTTCCAGCTGCCGTCCTCCATCGAGGCGATCGAACCGTCCGGACGGCGGGGATTCCAGTAGGGCATCATGAAGCGGGCGGCCGAAATCGGCGTCACGACCGTGTATTCGCCCGACTGCGCCAGTTCGATCTGCTGGTAGTTGAGCAGGGTGTTGGTCCCCACCTTGAGCCACTTGGCGGCGCGCTGTTCGATGTTGGCGCGGAGCGAATAGCGGCTGAAGTCCGAACCGGGGGCGATGCCTTCCTGGTCGTAGTAGCCTCCCGAAACGTAGTAGTTCGTCTTTTCGGTGGCTCCCGAGACCGAGAGTTCGTAGTTCTGGAGCAGGGCGTTGTCGCTGAAAACCTCGTCGAGCCAGTTCACGTCGGTCTGGCTCAGCAGGGAGTAGTTCTTGCCTTCGGTCAGCCCGATCTCCTTTTCGTACTGGATGCGCTCGGCGGTGTTCATCAGGTCCCAGTTGCCGTGGGCGAGCTGCGAGATACCGAGCTGCATGCGGTAGTTGATGACCGGACGGTCGGCCATGCGCCCGCGTTTGGTCGTGATGACCACCACGCCGTTGGCGGCGCGTGCGCCGTAGATCGAGGTCGAGGAGGCGTCCTTGAGGACGGAGAGGCTTTCGATGTCGGCCGGATTGATCGCATTGAAATCCGACGCCGAGATCACGATGCCGTCGAGGACGAAGAGCGGGTCCGTGCCGGCGTTGATCGAGTTCGTGCCGCGGATGGTCAGCTCCGCCGACTTGCTCGGCTCGCCCGAGCTGGAGAGTACCGTGAGGCCCGGAACCTGCCCTTGCAGCGCCTGGTCGAAGGCGGCCGTGGGCGTGGTCTCGATCTTTTCCGCCTTTACGGTCGAGACCGATCCGGCGATGGTTCCCTTTTTACGCACGCCGTAGGCGATGACCACCACGTCCTCGAGCGCCTGCGTATCGCTCTGCATTTCGAGGTTGCAGGTCGCCTGCGTCCGTCCGTCGGGGACCGTGTACTCCACGGCCTTGTAACCGATGTACTGGAAGGTCAGCGTGGTCCCGGGTGCGACCTGAATGGAATAGCTTCCGTCCGCGAGGGTCGAGACGCCGCTCGCCGAGCCGGAAATCACGTTTACCCCGATCAGGGGTTGCTTGTCTTCTGCGGAGGTTACGACACCGCTAACGGTGACCAGATTCCCCCCCCCTTAGACGGGGCCGCGACAGACAGCGCGCACATGGAGAGTGCGAGAAGAGTGAGTAGAATAGTTTTTTGCATAAGGAAACTGACTTTCTTACGCCGCAAACGTACGAAATTAAATTTTACGAACAAAATGTTTTTTAATATCGGATTGTAAGTAAAATCATTGAAAAACCGTCTTTTTGATAGTGCGGTGCGGGCGGACGCCGAGGGTATTCTTCTGAAAATAATCTGAAAATAAGGTGTGTTATATCCTGTTTCGGATCGACATGCAATTTTAATGGATTGTCTGCCGTGCGTTTTATTCGATTCTGTCGGAAGCGGCGTCTCGTTTTTATTTATTTGTAAAATAAATGCAGTAATAGTGGTTTATTTTTATGTAAATTTAAATTTTGCACAGGCAGATTTGTGAAATGGCGGGGCGGTATATTCGTAAAATTATTTAATAACCTGAATTTACTGTAAAAGTGCCCGAAATCCTGTTTTTTTGTCGTGCCGGAGGCGTTTTTCGGGCCGGATCGCTCGTGATTCGATAAATCGTAATTAAAAACGGCTTATCGGCTAATATTCTGTATTATATTGTATAGTAGTTATTTAGTGATATTATATGCTTCTTGTTCCGGTCTGTGTCGAGTTTTTCCGGGGCGTTTTCGGCCGTTTGCAGGTAAAATGGAGTCTGATCGTAAGCAAAATGCGCGTCTTTTATTTTATCATGTTATTTGCGGCTTTGCGACGTGCATTTCCGGACTTTTCCGTTGCCGGAAGCGATACTCCGGATGCCGGAAATCGTAACCTGCCGGCGGCCTCTCCTCATTCCGTTCCCGGGGGCAGGCAAGACTGCATACAAAAAAGAGGGAGGGAAGAAATCCTCTTCCCTCCCTCTTGTCGCCGAGCTGTCTATGAGACTTGAACTCACGACCTCTTCCTTACCAAGGAAGTGCTCTACCACTGAGCTAAGACAGCCTTTTGCTCTTTCGAGTGATGCAAAAGTACGCAAGAAAAATGAAAAGACCAAAAAAATGTGCGATTTTCCCGATTATTTTCTATCTTTACTGACGAATTACAACCAAAAACAGATGAAACGTATTCTGATAGTAGGCGCCGGAGGCCAGATCGGTTCCGAGCTGACAGTTTATCTGCGCAAAATCTACGGCGGGCACAATGTGGTGGCCACCGACATGCGCGAGTGCAAGTCCCTGGGCGAGGACGGTCCCTTCGAGGTGCTGAATGCCCTCGATGCCACGGCGATGGCGTCGGTGGTGGCCCGTCACCGGATCGACACGATCTTCAACCTCGTGGCGCTGCTTTCGGCCGTGGGAGAGCGGAATCCCCAGATGGCCTGGAACGTCAATATGGGTGCGCTGAACAACTCGCTCGAGGTGGCGCGGCAGCACCACTGCGCGCTCTTCACCCCCTCGTCGATCGGCGCTTTCGGCCCCTCGTCGCCCAAGGACAAGACCCCGCAGGATACGATCATGCAGCCGACGACGATCTACGGGGTCTGCAAGGTCACGGGCGAGCTGCTGGGCAACTATTACCACCACAAGTACGGGGTCGATACCCGTTCGGTCCGCTTCCCGGGCATCATTTCGAACGTCACGCTGCCCGGCGGCGGCACGACCGACTACGCCGTGGAGATCTACTACGAGGCGATCCGCAGCGGCCGTTTCACCTGTCCCGTTCCCGCGGACGTCTATATGGACATGATCTACATGCCCGACGCCCTGCGCGCCTGCGTCGAGCTGATGGAGGCCGATCCCTCGAAACTCGTGCACCGCAACAGTTTCAATATCGCCTCGATGAGCTTTACGCCCGAGATCATCTGCGCCGAGATCCGGAAGCGGATGCCCGCGTTCGAGATGACCTACGACATCGACCCCGTGAAGCGGGAGATCGCCGAGAGCTGGCCCAATTCGCTGGACGACACCTGCGCCCGCGAGGAGTGGGGGTGGAAACCCGAATGGGACCTTTCGCGCATGACCGACGACATGCTGGCGCATATCCGCGCCAAGCTGGCGAAATAGCCGGGGCCGTGTCGGACGGAAAGGGACCGACGGCGGAGCGCATCGCCGCATCGTCGTCGAGCTGGAACGGGGAGCCGTTGCCCGCCTACCCGGCGGGACGGCCCCTCGTGTCGCTTCTGCGCATCCTGATTCCGCCGCATGCGCGGCTGGAGGAGCATTTCCATCCGGTCGTCAATGCGGGGGTGGTGCTGCGGGGCGAGCTGACCGTGGTCGCCGGGAACGGGACGGAGCGGACGTTCCGCCCCGGGGAGGGGATCGTCGAAATGGTAGGGACTTTGCATTACGGCGAGAACCGGGGCGACGACGAGGTCGAATTGGTGATGTTTTATGCCGGGGCGGAGGGCGTGCCGCTGTCGGTGAAATCCGAACCCTGACGAATGAAAAAGAGTCTGAAAAAGAGTATCGGGATCGTGCTCGCCGCGCTGGTCGCGGTCGGCGGCCTCCTTGCGGGAGGCAGTTTCTACATGCTCTCCTATGCCCTGCGTCCCGACGCGGTGATGGCCGAGAAGAATGCCTCCTCCTATGAATATATGTATGCCGAATATCCGTTTCTGGCGGAATGGGCCGACAGCCTCCGCAGTTCGGGGGCGCTGCGCGACACGGTGATCGTCGGCGACGGGGGCGAGCGGCTCCATGCCGTTTACGCCGCGGCGCCCGAACCGACCGACCGGACGGCGGTCATCGTCCACGGCTACACGGACAACGCCGTGCGGATGCTGATGATCGGCTACCTGTACAATCACGACCTGGGCTGCAATATCCTGCTGCCCGATCTCCATTACCACGGCGAGAGCGAGGGGCGGGCCATCCGCATGGGGTGGAAGGACCGTCTCGACGTGCTGCGGTGGATGGATGTCGCCAACGGGCTTTTCGGAGGCCGTACACGGATGGTCGTGCACGGCATCTCGATGGGGGCCGCGACGACGATGATGGTCTCGGGGGAGCCGCAGCAGCCCTATGTGAAGTGTTTCGTGGAGGACTGCGGTTATACGAGCGTCTGGGACGAGTTCCGCAAGGAGCTCCGGGAGCAGTTCTCGCTGCCCGCCTTCCCGCTGCTCTACACGGCCAGTTGGTTGTGCGACCTGAAGTACGGCTGGTCGTTCCGCGAGGCTTCGGCGCTCCGGCAGGTGGCCAAATGCGAGCTGCCGATGCTCTTCATCCACGGCGATGCGGACGACTTCGTGCCGACACGGATGGTCTATCCGCTCTACGAGGCCAAGCCGGGCGAGAAGGAGCTGTGGGTGGTTCCCGGTGCGGCGCACGCCATGTCCTACCGGGACAACCACGCGGAATATACGCGGCGTGTCGCGGAGTTCGTCGGACGGTATGTCGGGGACGGTCCCGCACGGGCCGTGCGAACGGATTGACCGTACCCGTCATGGAATCGGAAAAGAAAAACGGGCCGGATGCGGCCGAACTGCTGCGGGTGCGGGAGTTCTGCCGGACGCTGGAAGAGGCCGCGGCGAACCTTCCGGACGACGTGCGTGCGGCCCTCTACCGGCCGTGTGCCGAGGCGTGCGTGAAAGGATCCGTGCTGGAGGAGCTGCGACGGCAGTTCCTGGAGTGCGGCGGCGACCTCGACCGGCAGTACGCCCGGTACGGTCGTTCGGCGTATTTCTTCGCGGACGTCGTGGAGCCGGGCCGGGTTTACGAAATGGGCTACCCGCGCTGCCTGTGTCCGCAGGTCGCGGCGGGATTCGTGGAGACGCCGGCGCATTGCGAATGCTCCCGCCAGAGCATTCTGTACGTCCTGCGGGAGTTGTTGCCCGGGAGGCGGATCCGGGTGGAGACGCTGCGGACCGTGCTTTCGGGCGGCGGCGAGTGCCGTTTCCGGGTGACTGTCGGATGATTCCGGAGGAATCCGTTGCCGGGACGGCCGCGCCGGCGACGGGTTGCGACGTTCCGGATGAGAGTTCTCGGGAGGCTGAGTACCGGGTTGCGACGTTCCGGGCGAGAGCTCCCGGGAGGCAGGGGCCCGGCGGACAACGGCATTCCGGCCGGAGGCCGTTCGGGTCGGCGTCCGGAGCGGAGGAGATGAAAAAAACGGAGGCGCGAGCCTCCGTTTTTCTTTCGGTGTCCGGGGATCGCTCCCCGGATGCGGATGTCTTACTCGGCCTTGCCGTCCGAGCCGAGAACCTCCTTGATCTTGTGGATGTAGAGCTTCTTCATGTTGTCGCGGGCCGGACCCAGGTACTTGCGGGGGTCGAACTCCGCGGGCTTCGTGGCGAAGACCTCGCGGATGGCGGCCGTCATGGCCAGACGCGAGTCGGAGTCGATGTTGATCTTGCAGACTGCGCTCTTGGCGGCCTTGCGGAGCTCCTCCTCGGGAATGCCCACGGCAGCCTTCAGCGCACCGCCGTACTTGTTGATCGTATCGACCTCCTCCTGGGGAACCGACGACGATCCGTGGAGCACGATGGGGAAGCCCGGAAGCTCCTTCTCGATGGCTGCCAGCACGTCGAATGCCAGGGGGGGCGGAACCAGACGGCCCGTCTTGGGATCCACGGTGCACTGCTCGGGGGTGAACTTGTAGGCGCCGTGCGACGTGCCGATCGAGATGGCCAGCGAATCCACGCCCGTCTTGGTCACGAAGTCCACGACCTCCTCGGGCTTGGTGTAGTGGCTCTCCTCGGCTACGACCTCGTCCTCGACGCCGGCCAGCACGCCCAGCTCGCCCTCTACCGTCACGTCGAACTGGTGGGCGTACTCTACGACCTTCTTCGTCAGGGCGACGTTCTCATCGTAGGGAAGCGCCGAGCCGTCGATCATCACCGACGAGAAGCCCATGTCCACGCAGCTCTTGCAGAGCTCGAACGAGTCGCCGTGGTCGAGGTGCAGCACGATCTGGGGCTTTGCCCAGCCCAGCTCCTTGGCGTACTCCACGGCACCTTCGGCCATGTAGCGCAGCAGGGTCTGGTTGGCGTAGTTGCGCGCGCCCTTCGACACCTGCAGGATGACGGGCGACTTGGTCTCGGCGGCAGCCTGGATGATGGCCTGGAGCTGCTCCATGTTGTTGAAGTTGAATGCCGGTACGGCGTAACCGCCCTTGATGGCCTTGGCGAACATTTCGCGGGTGTTCACGAGGCCCAGATCTTTGTACGATACCATACTATTAGAGTTTAAGTGAAATTACTGGCTGTTTTTGACCTTGCAAATTTACTAAAAAAACTAAATAAAGATTTCATTTTGTGAGAAAAATAACAGAGCGCGGAAAATAGTTGCGCAATCCGGATTGTTTTTTGTAAATTTGCAGGGGCTTTCCCGAAGGGAAACCGCAGGCGGGCCGGGGTTTCCCTCCGGAGTTTCAGCGGTTGGCCCTGCCGGCGGACCGGGAGGGCGGAACGTCCCGTCGGGCGTTTCGGGGCCGTCTCCGGCGCGGGCCGGCGGAGACTCCGGCCGGTGGCTTTCGGCTACCGGAAACAGAGACGGACAACACAAACATTACTATAAGGATTATGGCAGACTTCATCTATCAGGAGCCGTTCCCCGTCGGGGAGGACAAAACCGAGTACCGTCTTTTGACGAAGGATTACGTGAAGGTCGTCGAGTGCGACGGGCGTAAAATCTTGAAAGTGGACCCCGCGGGCCTCGAGCTGCTGTCGAAGGCGGCCTATTCGGATGTGTCGTTCTATCTGCGTGCGGCGCATCTGCAAAAGCTGCGCGACATCCTCGACGATGCGGAGGCCACCGACAACGACAAGTTCGTGGCCTACACGATGCTGCTCAACCAGTGCGTGGCCGCCGAGGGCGAGCTGCCGACCTGCCAGGACACCGGCACGGCCATCTGCATCGGGCACAAGGGCGAGGACGTCTGGACGGGAGCCGACGACGCCGAGTGCATCGCCAGGGGAGTTTACGAGACCTACAAGGAGCGCAACCTCCGCTATTCGCAGGTCGTGCCCTTCACGATGACCGACGAGAAGAACTCGGGCACGAACCTTCCGGCGCAGATCGACATCTACGGCGGCAAGCCCGGCATGGAGTACGAGTTCCTCTTCATCACCAAGGGCGGCGGCTCGGCCAACAAGACCTTCCTCTACCAGCAGACCAAGGCGCTGCTGAACGAGGAGTCGCTCACGAAATTCATCCGACAGCATATCTTCGACCTCGGCACGTCGGCCTGCCCGCCGTACCACCTGGCCCTCTGCATCGGCGGCACGTCGGCCGAGATGTGCCTCTCGACGGTGAAGAAGGCTTCGGCCGGCTACCTCGACGAGCTTCCCACTTCGGGCAACGAGGGCGGCCGCTGCTTCCGCGATCTGGAATGGGAGGAGAAGGTGCTGAAAATCTGCCGCGAGAGCGGCGTCGGCGCCCAGTTCGGCGGCAAGTATCTCGTGCACGACGTGCGCGTGATCCGCGCTCCGCGCCATGCGGCCTCGTGCCCCGTGGCCATCGGCGTAAGCTGCTCGGCGGACCGCAACATCAGGGCGAAGATCACCCCCGAGGGCATCTTCCTCGAGAAGCTGGAGAAGAACCCCGCGCGGTTCCTGCCTGCGGAGGCGCCGGCCATGTCGCCCGCCGTGGACATCGACCTCGACGAGGGCATGGACAAGGTGCGCGCCATCCTGACGAAATACCCGATCAAGACGCGCCTGAACCTTCGCGGCACGCTCATCGTGGCCCGCGACATCGCCCATGCCCGCATCAAGCAGATGCTCGACGAGGGCAAGCCCATGCCCGAATACTTCAGGAAGCATCCGGTGTATTACGCCGGTCCGGCCAAGACGCCGCAGGGCATGGCTTCGGGTTCGTTCGGCCCGACGACGGCCGGACGTATGGACCCCTACGTGGACCTGTTCCAGAAGCACGGCGGTTCGATGGTGATGGTGGCCAAGGGCAACCGCTCGCAGGCCGTGACGGACGCCTGCAAGGCCAACGGCGGTTTCTACCTCGGTTCGATCGGCGGCCCGGCGGCCATTCTGGCCAAGAACTCCATCAAGTCGGTCGAGGTCGTGGACTTCCCCGAGCTGGGCATGGAGGCCGTGCGCAAGATCTACGTCGAGAACTTCCCCGCCTTCATCATCGTCGATGACAAGGGGAACGACTTTTTCGCCGATTTCAAACATTAATTTCCATCCCGTCCGGATACTAACCGGGCGGGATGGCACGTTGTAGAACTGATGAAAGGTTTTATTGCGAGAATAACGGGAACGGCGCTTCTCCTGCTGTCGGCTTTCCGGGCGTTCGCCGCCGGGGAGGTCACCTTCGAGGCCAGTTCGCCGCTGACGGTGGCCGTCGGCGAGGCGTTCCGCGTGGAGTTCGCGCTCAACGCCGATCCCGACGAAGGGAGTTTCCAGGCTCCGTCGTTCGAGGGGTTCGACGTGATAGCCGGTCCGGCGGAGTCGCGCGGGCATTCGGTGCAGATCGTGGGCAACTCGATGACCAAGAGCATCAACTACACGATCACCTATGTCCTGCTGCCGCAGAGCGCGGGCAACGTCACGATCGGTCCGGCACGGATCGACGTGGAGGGCAAGACCTACCGCACCGAGCCGCTGCCGATCGAGATCGTGAACGAGGGCGACGCCTCGCGGGCGCAGCAGCGTCCGCAGAGGGGCGGACCCGGCGGACCCGACGGCGGCGGACAGCGCGACGTGCAGCAGCAGATCGGCAAGGACGACATCCTGCTGCGGGCCGTCGTGTCGAAGTCGTCGGTCTATAAGAACGAGCCGCTGCACGTGGCCTTCAAGCTCTACACGCGCGTTCCCTATGTGAACATCGTCCCCGAATCGGCCCCCTCGTTCAACGGCTTCTGGTCGCAGGACCTTTCGGCCCCGGGATCGGCCCGTATCGGCCGGGAGAGCTACAACGGCAAGGTGTACGAGACGCGGGTGCTGTTCGACTACCTGCTCTATCCGCAGCAGGTGGGCACGCTCTCGATCGACCCGGTGGAGATGACCGTCGTGGCGCAGGTGATGGTGCAGAGCCGCCACGTGGACCCCTTCTTCGGAGGCGGTCACGAGGTTTTCAACGTTCCGCGCAAGGTGAAGAGCCAGCGGGCGGCGATCGAGGTCCGGCCGCTGCCCGAGGGTGCGCCCTCGAGCTTCAGCGGAGCCGTCGGGTCGTTCCGCATGGATACCGACCTGCCGTCGGACCGCTTCGCGGCCAACTCGGGCGCGACGTGCACGGTGAAGATCTCCGGCACGGGCAACCTGACCTTCGTGCAGGCGCCCAAACTGGCGCTGCCCGCGTCGTTCGAACAGTACAACGTCAAGACGACCGAGTCGATCAACACCTCGGCCTCGGGCATCTCGGGATACCGGCAGTTCGAGTACCCCTTCATCGCCCGCGCCGAGGGAACCTATGAGGTCGATCCGATCGAGTTCACCTATTTCGACCTCGAACGCAGACAGTACGTCACGTTGCAGTCGAAGCCCATGACGCTCGAGGTCACGCCCGACGTCCGCGGAGGCGGAGGCGACGCGGTGGTGATGCAGGGCCGCGGCATGTCGAAGGAGGAGGTGAAGATGCTCGGGCAGGACATCCGCTTCATCAAGCTGGGGGCTCCGCAGCTGCGTGCGACGGGCGCTCCGTTCCTCTTCGGAGCGGCCTACTGGGGCGTGCTGTGCGCCGTGCTGGCGCTGTTCGCCGCGGTCTATGTCGCGCTGCGCCGGCAGATCCGCGAGTCGCAGAACGCCGCGCTGGTCCGCGGCAAGCGGGCCAACAAGGTCGCCGTGCAGCGTTTCCGCGCCGCCCGCCGCTACATGGAGGAACAGAACCGCCACGCCTTCTACGAGGAGATGCTCCGCGCGTTGTGGGGCTACATGAGCGACAAGTTCAACATTCCGGTGGCCAACCTCACGAAGGAGAACGTCCGCGAGGAGCTGCACAAGCGGGGCGTGTCGGCCGAGGAGTCGCAGCGCTTCACGGCCATCATCACGCAGTGCGATGAGGCGCAGTATTCGCCCGCGGCGTCGGCGCAGATGAGCGACGTCTATTCGGAGGGCGTGGACCTGATCTCCCGCATCGAGGCGGTCATAAAACGATAGTGTCATGAAGCGATTGATAATCACTCTTGTCCTGCTGTTCGGCCTCTCGGCCCTGTCCGCCCAGGAGGGGGCCGCACCGGCCGGGGAGCCGCGGACGGATTCCGTCGCGGCGTCCGGCGATGCGGCGACGGCCGCCGGGGAACGGGCGGACGACTCCGGGGCCGAATCCTCCGCCGGGTCGCTCTGGGACCGGGCCAATACGGCCTATATCAACGGCGATTACCACGCCGCGCTGGAGATGTACGAGCGGATCCTCGCCGGCGGGATGGGGTCGGCGAAACTCTACTACAACCTGGCCAACGCCTGCTTCAAGGAGGGCCAGACCGGGCGCGCGATTCTCTTTTACCACCGCGCCCTGCGGCTGGCTCCCGGCAGCGACGACATCCGTTACAACCTCTCGGTGGCCGAGGCCCGGACGAAGGACCGCATCGAGGAGATTCCCGCGTTTTTCCTCACGGAGTGGGCGCGCGCCGTGCGCCGCACGATGAGCTGCACGGCCTGGAGCGTGCTGTCGCTCGCCGCGCTGGCCTTCGCGCTGGGGCTGTTTCTCCTCTACCTGCTCGCGCCGCGCCTGTCGCTGCGCAAGGCGGGGTTCTACGGCACGGCGGTCGCTGCGGCGCTGTTCGTCCTGACGACGTGGTTCGCCGCGGGCGAACGCCGCGAGATGCTCGACGATTCGCAGGCCGTGGTGATGGCCGCCTCGACGGCCGTGAAGAGCTCGCCCGACAAGTCGGCGACGGACCTCTTCGTGCTGCACGAAGGGACGCTCGTGAAGATTTCCGACCGGCTCGAGGGGTGGTGCGAAATCACCATCGCCGACGGCAAGAAGGGGTGGCTGGAGTGTAGGACGATCGAGAGGATCTGATGTCGAGGCTTTTGCAGGACGTTGTCGGGGAGTTGTCGAAACTTCCGGGCGTGGGACGCCGCACGGCGCTCCGGCTGGCCATCCACATCCTGCGCATGGAGCGGGAGTCGGTGGCCGACATGACGCGCAGCATCGACCGGTTCCGCAACGAGGTCCGGTATTGCTCGCAGTGCAACAACCTCTCCGACGAGGAGGTATGCCCGATCTGCGCCGACCGGGAGCGGGACCACTCGACGATCTGCGTCGTGGAGCAGGTGGCCGACGTGCTTTCGATCGAGAACACGCACCAGTACAGGGGGCTGTATCACGTGCTGGGTGGCGTCATTTCGCCCATGCAGGGCATTTCGCCCTCGGACCTGAAGATCGACCTGCTGTGCGAGCGCATCGCGCGGGGCGGCGTCCGGGAGGTCATCATCGCCATTTCGACCTCGGTCGAGGGAGAAACGACGCTGTTCTACCTGATGAACCGCCTCAGGCAGTTCCCCGGATTGAAAATCACCTCCATCGCCCGGGGGATCGGATTCGGCGACGAGCTGGAGTACGTCGATGAGCTGACGATCACCCACGCGCTGCTGAACCGGCGGGAGATAGAATGAACAAGACCTTTTAAACGATAAAGTCATGGATTTCGTAACAACTGAAAAGCTTACCATTGTGGGTGCGGCCGGCATGATCGGCTCGAACATGGCCCAGACGGCCCTGATGATGCGTCTGACGCCCAACATCTGCCTTTACGACCCGTTCGGTCCGGCGCTCGAAGGCGTGGCCGAGGAGTTGTACCACTGCGGTTTCGAAGGGGTGAACATCACGTGGACCACCGACGTCAGGGAGGCGCTGACGGGCGCTTCGTACGTCGTATCGTCGGGCGGCGCCGCCCGCAAGGCCGGCATGACGCGCGAGGACCTGCTCAAAGGCAACACCGAGATCGCCGCGGAGTTCGGCAAGAACCTCCGGACCTACTGTCCCGACGTGAAGCACGTGGTGGTGATCTTCAACCCGGCCGACATCACGGGGCTGGTGACGCTGATCTATTCGGGGCTGAAACCCTCGCAGGTCTCGACCCTCGCGGCCCTCGACTCCACGCGTCTGCGTTCGGAGCTGGCCAGATATTTCGGAATTTCGCCCGACGAGGTGAAGAACTGCCGCACCTACGGCGGCCACGGGGAGCAGATGGCCGTCTTCGCTTCGACGACGCTCGTGGACGGCAAGCCCCTCTCGGAGCTGATCGGTACGAAGATGCCCGTCGAGGACTGGCATGCGCTGCAACAGCGGGTCATCCAGGGCGGCAAGCACATCATCGACCTGCGCGGCCGTTCGTCGTTCCAGAGCCCGGCTTACGTGTCGATCTGCATGATCGCTGCGGCCATGGGCGGCAAGCCGTTCGAGTACCCCGCCGGCGTGTATGTGCATAACGGCGAGTTCGACCACATCCTGATGGCGATGGAGACCGAGATCACGAAGGACGGCGTGACCTGCAAGGACGTGCAGGGAACCCCCGAGGAGCACAAGACGCTCCGGGAGAGCTACGAGCACCTCTGCAAGCTGCGCGACGAGGTGATCTCGATGGGCATTATCCCGCCCGTTTCGGAGTGGGGCGGGCTCAATCCGAACCTGAAGTAGCCTCCGGACAGCGGTCCGGAACGATTTCACCCCTGCTGCAACGGAGTTTGCGGCAGGGGTGATTCTTTTCGGGAACTCCGGACCGTCTTGCGTCGGATCCCCGGCCGGAGTTCGGACGGCGGGCTATCGTTCCGTCTCCGGTTTGGCCTGGAACACGGCCCGCAGTTCGCCGTTCGAGAGCAGCAGGAGCATCGGACCGTCCATGTCGTAGTGGGTCGTGGCTTCGAGCGCTTCGGTGAATTCGCGTTCGGTCTTCATGTCCGGGCAGGCCATCATCGTGGAGGCCAGCGGGCCGATCCGGAGGGCGCGCTTCTCGCCCTCTTCGAAGGGGCCGAACACCCGGTTGCAGGCTCCGACGCCCGTTATGCGGCCCTCTTCGCTCTGGAAGGTGATGTGGAACCGGTCCGCCTGTGGCTGTACGCTCCGTCCGCCGAGCTGGACGAGCTGCCACTCGGTTCCCACGAGGGGCCGGCGGGTCTTTTTCTGGTAGGACCGGCAGGGGCAGCAGGATGCGGCGAGTATCGCTGCGGCCGCGACGGCCGCGATCTTCGGGATCATTCTCATCGGTTTTCCGTTTTTGTCGTTTCGCAAATATACGAATAAATCGTATCTTTGTATCGCGCTCCGGGGCGGACTTTCGCCGCGTCCGGGACGGAACGCTTCACGTTCAGCCGTTTCGGCGGCGTCCGGCGCCGCGGGGCGGAGGAGGAAGAACCGGAGTGCGCATGTATGGCAAAAGTACCGAATGTCCGAAAAACAGAGATTATGAAAAAGATCATCGCATCGCCCGGGGCTCCGAAGGCCGTGGGACCTTATTCGCAGGCCGTGGAGGCCGGCGGAACGCTGTATGTTTCGGGGCAGTTGCCCATCGACGCCTCGACGGGCCGGATGGCCGAGGGCATCGAGGCCCAGACGCGTCAGTCGCTGGTGAATCTGGGGCATATCCTCCGCGAGGCGGGATACGGCTACGGCGATGTGGCGAAAACCACCGTGCTGTTGCAGTCGATCGGCGATTTCGCGGCCATGAACGCCGTCTATGCGGAGTTCTTCACCGCCGACATGCCGGCCCGCATGTGCTACGAGGTGGCTGCGCTGCCGATGGGGGCGCTGGTCGAAATCGACGCCGTCGCGGTGAAGTGACGCGCACGGACGGGACCCGGGGCGCGTTCCGATGCTGCGGGACGCGCCTTTCGGCGCTGTTGTAGATAATTTGTGGATAAGTTTGGTTCGCGGAATTGGTTTTTCCGGAGGAAAAGCACCAATTTTGTAGAACGGGCTTCGGTCTGTCCGAATACGTAAAAATCTGAAAAATAGATAGGATATGTCAAAAAACACCCAGGAAAAGGCACCGAGCAAGGTCGAGTACAACGATGCGGTCGCCGAATCGAAGAGGTATTTCGACGGGGACGAACTGGCCGCTACGGTGTGGGTCAGCAAGTACGCCCTGAAGGACTCTTTCGGCAATATCTACGAGAAGTCGCCCCGGGAGATGCACGAGCGCATCGCCGCCGAGATCGAGCGTATCGAGCGCAAGTATCCCTCCCCGATGTCGAAGGAGGAGGCGTTCGCCCTGCTCGACCATTTCCGCTACGTCATTCCGCAGGGCGGCCCGATGACGGGCATCGGCAACAATTTCCAGGTGGCCTCGCTCTCGAACTGCTTCGTCATCGGCCACAAGCATCCGGCAGACTCGTACGGCGGCATTTTCCGCATGGACGAGGAGCAGGTGCAGTTGATGAAACGGCGCGGCGGCGTGGGACACGACCTCTCGCACATCCGTCCCACGGGCAGTCCGGTGCTCAACTCGGCGCTCACCTCGACCGGCATCGTGCCCTTCATGGAGCGGTATTCGAACTCGACGCGCGAGGTGGCGCAGGACGGCCGCCGCGGCGCGCTGATGCTCTCGCTCTCGATCAAGCACCCCGACGCCGAGCGGTTCATCGACGCCAAGGTGGACACGGGCAAGGTGACGGGCGCCAACGTCTCGATCAAGATCGACGACGAATTCATGCGTGCGGCGCTGTCCGGCAAGAAATACCACCAGCAGTTCCCGATCGGCGCGGACCATCCGAAATACGCGCAGGACATCGACGCGAAGAAACTCTGGGAGAAGATCATCCACAACGCCTGGAAGTCGGCCGAGCCGGGCGTGCTGTTCTGGGATACGATCCTGCGCGAGAGCGTGCCCGACTGCTATGCCGACGAGGGCTTCCGCACGGTTTCGACCAATCCCTGCGGCGAGATTCCGCTCTGTCCCTACGATTCGTGCCGCCTGCTGGCGCTCAATCTGTTCAGCTACGTGAACAACCCCTTCCGGGCCGATGCGAAGTTCGACTTCGACCTGTTCCGCGACCACGTGGGCAAGGCGATGCACATGATGGACGACATTATCGACCTGGAGCTGGAGAAGGTCGAGCAGATCATCGGCAAGATCGCCGCCGATCCCGAGGACGAGGACGTGCGCAGCGTGGAGCTGGAGCTGTGGAAGAAGATCCGCACGATGGCGCAGAAGGGCCGCCGCACGGGGCTCGGCATCACGGCCGAAGGCGACATGCTCGCCGCGCTGGGGCTGCGTTACGGTACGCAGGAGGCGATCGACTTCGCCGTCGAGGTGCAGAAGACGCTGGCCGTGGAGGCTTACCGGGCCTCGGTGAAGATGGCCGCCGAACGCGGGGCGTTCCCGATCTACGACGCGGCGAAGGAGGCCGCGAATCCGATGATCGCCCGCATCCGCGAGGCCGATCCGGCGCTCTACGAGGAGATGTGCCGGGTGGGACGCCGCAATATCGCCATGCTGACGATCGCTCCGACGGGTACGACGTCGCTCATGTCGCAGACCACGTCGGGCATCGAGCCGGTCTTCCGCACGGTCTATAAGCGCCGCCGCAAGATCAACCCCTCGGACCACGACACGCATGTGGACTTCGAGGACGAAACGGGCGAGAAGTTCCAGGAGTACAACGTTTACCACCACAATTTCGTCAAATGGCTGGAGGCGAACGGCTACGACACGTCGAAGCTGGCGACGATCTCTGACGCCGAGCTGGACGGATGGGTCAAGGCGTCGCCCTACTACAAGGCCACGGCCAACGACATCGACTGGGTGGCCAAGGTCAAGATGCAGGGGGCGATCCAGAAGTGGGTCGATCATTCGATTTCGGTGACGGTGAACCTGCCGAACAACGTCTCGGAGGCGCTCGTGGCCGACGTCTATCGTACGGCGTGGGAGTGCGGCTGCAAGGGCGTCACGGTCTATCGCGACGGCTGCCGCGACGGCGTGCTGCTGGAGAAGAGCTCCAAAAAGAGGAAGTGCGAGGAGCATCCCGGACAGGTTCCGAAGCGTCCGAAGTCGATTCCCGCCGACATCGTGCGTTTCAAGAACGGTTCGGAGGACTGGATCGCCTTCGTCGGCCTGCAGGAGGGACGGCCTTACGAGGTCTTCACCGGCAAGATCGAGGAGGACGCCATGTATATTCCGCGCAAGATCACCAAGGGATTCATCATCAAGGTCCGCGAGGAGGACGGCACGAAGCGCTACGACTTCCAGTACACGGACCGCTACGGCTATACGAACACCATCGGCGGCATCTCGCGCCTGTTCAACGAGGAGTTCTGGAACTACGCGAAGCTCATCTCGGGCGTGCTGCGCTACGGAATGCCGATCGAGAAGACCGTGTCGCTCATCGAGTCGCTGCATCTGGACAGCGAGTCGATCAACACGTGGAAGACGGGTGTCTGCCGGGCGCTGAAACAGTATATCGTCGATGGCACGCAGGCCAAGGGCAAGTGTCCGAGCTGCGGCCAGGAGAACATGGCCTACCAGAACGGCTGCCTTACGTGCATGTCGTGCGGCTATTCCAAGTGCGGATGATCCCCGCGCGCAGCGATGTTTTCGTAAAAAGGCCCGAAATGTTCGTTTCGGGCCTTTTTTGACGGCGATTCGCCGCTTTGCGCGTTTTCGGGCAAATGAGAACGGAATTTGCAGAGAGCAGGATAACGTATTTTATTATAAACCGATTATGAAAAAAATCTATTCTACGATCCTGCTCCTGGCGCTCGTATCCGCCGCCTGGGCGCAAGAAACCCCGAAGAGGCCGAGCTGGTCCGGCTTCGTTTCCAACGGATTCTGGGACAACTGGGAAATCTCGGTCGGTGCCGGAGCCGGCACGGCCCTTTCGAACGGCACGAACCACGGCAAGTTCGGCGACCGCATCGGATTCGAGGGCAACTTCTCGCTGTTGAAATGGGTGCATCCCGTGGCCGGTGTCCGTGCGCAGTTGCAGGGCGGCTGGTTCAACAACTACGATGCGCTCGACGCCAAGAAGACCTGGCCCTATATGTTCGCGCATATCGACTTCATGCTGAACGCCTCCAACTGGTTCGGCGGCTATCGTGACGACCGCGCCTGGTACGGTGTGCCGTTCGTGGGCTTCGGCTACGTGGCCTCGAACTTCACGGACAAGAGCCAGAAGGACAACGGCACGGGTTCGCGCCAGAACTTCGGATTCACCTACGGTCTGTTGAACAAGTTCCGCCTCTCCCCGTCGTTCGACTTCAATATCGAGCTGAAGGGCATGCTGGCCAAATCGACCCTCTCGCCGTCGCCGATGGACGGCAGCTACCTCTTCGGGTTCAGCGCCACGGCCGGATTCTCGTACCGCTTCAACAACCGCGGCTGGGTTCGCGGGCTGCCGGGTTATACCGCCGAGGACATCGAGGCGTTTCAGGAGATGGTGGCTGCGAGTGCCGCAGCCGTGGCAGCCGTCGAAGCCGACAACGACATGCTGGAGAACCAGTTGCAGACTGCCCGCGCCGAGGCGAAGGCCGCCAGGGCCGCCGCTGCGGACGCTGCCGCGAAGGCTGCCGCCGCACAGCGTGCCGAGGTGCGCGAGGAGGCCGCCATCGTCTCCAACTCGATCATCCTCTACAATTACAGCATGTCCACGCTGACGCCGCAGGAGAAGACCCGTCTCGACCTGATCGCCGAGCAGATCAAGGCCGGCCCGCGGGACCGCGTCTATACCATTCAGGGCCATGCCGACCAGCAGACGGGTTCGAAGGCCGGGAACAGGCGCGTCGCCGAAAACCGCGCCAAGCGGGTTTACGACTACCTCGTGAAACAGGGCGTGCGTCCTGAGCAACTGACCTACAAGGGCCTGGGCGACGAGAAGGACATCTTCAACGTCCAGAAGGCCAACCGCGCCGCGATCATCAAGTGATCCGTGCGGACTCCGACGAAGAGCCGGGAGCGTTTCGGAACGCTCCCGGCTCTTTTCGTGTGCGGACGGCGTGTCACCGGATGATGACCGCATGGACCAGCCTGAGGCCCGAGCGGCGGTTGATCTCCTCGCAGAGCAGGTCGCGCTGGTAGAAGAGTTCGGAGCGCAGCACGCTCGATTGGATGCGCACGTGGAGAATATGCCGTTCGAGCCGCAACTCGGTGGTGGCGTCCGCGGCACGGTCGCCGACGATTTCGCGCCACGTGTCGGGCAGCTTTCCTTCGGCGACCTTGGCGGCGACGTAGGGGCGTTTGAAGAACTCCTCCAGCAGGTCGCCCATCAGCATCGTTTTCGTGCGTCTCATCGCCGGGCCTTTCCGTTTTCGACGGTGTAGAGCAGATACTCCCCGCCGGCCTTGTCGAGTATCGTTCTCAGACGGGTGGGGTTGCAGTCCGTGATGAGGATCTGCCCGAACGTCTCGTCCGAAACCAGCCGGATGAGCTGTTCGACGCGGCCGGCGTCGAGTTTGTCGAACAGATCGTCGAGCAGCAGCAGCGGCCGTTCGCCCTTGCTGCGGGCCACGATGGCGTACTGCGCCAGCTTGAGGGCGATCAGGAAAGATTTCTGCTGTCCCTGCGAGCCGTATTTGCGCAGGGGGTAGCCGCCGATGCGGAGCACCAGGTCGTCGCGGTGAATGCCCGCGGTGGTGAACTCGTTGGCCAGGTCCTTCTGCCGCGCGGCGAGCAGGATCTCGCCGAACGGCCGCTCGTTCAGCTCCGAGCGGTAGTGCAGCCCGACCTGCTCGCGGTCGCCCGAGAGCGTGCGGTAATAGGCTTCGACGACGGGCTGCAACAGTTCCGCCGCCTCGCGCCGCCGGGCGTGGATCGCCTCGCCGTGTTCGACGAGCTGGCGGTCGTAGATTTGCAGCATCACCTCGTCGGGCTGCATCTTCAGCAGCCGGTTCCGTTCGGCCAGGACGGCGTTGTAGCGCATGACCGAGCTGAGGTAGGCCCGGTCGAGCTGCGAGATGAAGGCGTTGAGGTAGCGGCGCCGCTCGTCGGCCGCGTCGGAGATCAGGGCCCCGTCGGCCGGCGACACGATCACGGCGGGGATCAGTCCCACGTGGTCCGAAAGCCGGTCGTACTCCTTGCCGTTGCGTTTGAGCACCTTGCCGCCCTTGCGCGAGAAGGAGCAGACGACGTTCTCGCTCTTGCCGCCGTCGGTCGCGTACTGCCCTTCGACGAGGAAGAAATCCGCCCCGTGGCGGATGCTCTGCCCGTCGGTCATCTGAAGCGACGACTTGCACATGGAGAGGTAGTGGACCGCATCCACGATGTTGGTTTTGCCCGCGCCGTTGTCGCCCACCAGACAGTTGATGCCGGGGCAAAACGTCAGCTCCTCCTGTTCGATGTTTTTGAAATTCAGCAGTGCGATTTTCTTCAGATACATGGAACAAAAGTACAAAAAATCCGGACACGACATTGCACATTGTGAATAGTTTTGTATCTTTGCTGCCTACCGTGCAAATTATAAACTAAAAAATACGTTTGGATCTATGACGAAGCAGAACGTCGCCGAGCCGGAAAGCCTCGGCGAGGCAATGAACAGAACGGAACTCTTTTTCGAAAAGAACGGGCGCAAGCTCACCTACGTTTTTCTGGGGCTGCTGGTTCTCGCCGCGTTGGTTTACGGCTACCGGGCGCTGATCGTGGCGCCGCGCGCCGAGAAGGCCGCGGAGATGATCGCCGAGGCGCAGTCGCGTTTCGAGGCGGAGAATCCCGACTTCGAGCTGGCGTTGCAGGGCGATGCCAACGGCGCCGGGTTCCTCGACGTGATCGAGCAGTACGGTTCGACCCCCTCGGGCAATCTGGCCAGGCACTACGCCGGCATCTGCTACCTGCGTACGGGCGATCTGGAGAATGCCGCCGCCTGTCTGGCGAAGTATTCGCCTGTCAAGGGACTGCCCGGCGCACTCGTCAATGCCCAGAACTACGGGTTGCAGGGCGATGTGGCCGTCGAGCGGCAGGACTACGCCAAGGCCGTGGATTTCTACCGCAAGGCCGTGAAGGCCGCCGACAACAACCTGACCGCCCCGATGTACCTGCGTAAGGCCGGACTGGCGGCGCAGGCCCAGGGCGACGCTGCGGCCGCCGCCGGATTCTACCAGCAGATTCTCGACACGTATCCCGCTTCGATGGAGGCCCGCGAGGCCGAGAAGCTGCTCGGAAGCGCTAAATAAGGAGTGCGGCGAGATGGCGACCAGAAACCATAACCTTTCCAAATTCGATTCGCCGCTGCCGTCGGCTGCGGACATGCGGTTCGGAATCGTCGTGGCCGAGTGGAACCGGGAGGTGACGGAGGCGTTGCTGGAAGGTGCCGTGCGCACGCTGCGCGCCGCCGGATGCCCCGACATGAACATTCAGATCAAGTATGTCCCCGGTACGTTCGAGCTGTCGCTCGGTGCGCAGTTCTTCGCGGAATATACCGACGTGGACGCCGTGATCGCGCTCGGATGCGTTATTCAGGGCGATACGCGGCACTTCGACTTCATCTGTCAGGGCGTGACGCAGGGCATCACGCAACTGCAGATCCAGTGGAACATGCCGATCGCGTTCGGCGTGCTGACCGTGAACGACATGCAGCAGGCGCTGGACCGCTGCGGCGGCCGCCACGGCAACAAGGGCGACGAGGCGGCGGCGACGGCCATCAACATGGTCAAGTTGCAGATCGACATGGAGGCGGCTTCGCCCGACCACGAACCCGACCGGCGGAACATCAACTGACGCTGCGGGAGGAGAAGAAAAAGGTACGGCTTTTCGGGGCCGTACCTTTTTTTGTGCCTTTCCGGGAGTGTTCTGTGTCCCCGCCGCGTCTGCCGCGGGGACTGTTCCCCGCTTTAGAAGACACCCAGGTTGTCGAGGAAGACGAGCAGCAGGATCACCGGGCAGAAGTAGCGCAGCAACACCAGAAAGAGCCGGTAGATGCGGAAGGGCAGGGCACCGTCGTTGGTGAGCTGCGCGCGGAGCACCTGCCGGTCGAGCCGCCAGCCCACGAACAGGCAGGTGAGCAGTCCGCCCACGGGGAGCATGATGTTGGCCGTGAGGTAGTCGAGCGAGTCGAAGATATTCAGACCGCAGATCGTCCAGCCGCCCAGCACCCCCATCGAGAGCGAAGCCACGGCTCCTAACGCCCCGGTCGAAAGGGTGGTGGTCCACGCCGCCGCGCGGCGGCTCAAGTGCCACTCTTCGTGCAGGTAGGCCGTGACGACCTCGTGCAGCGAGATGGTCGAGGTGAGGGCCGCCACGATGAGCAGCAGGAAGAACACCGACGACCAGACCATGCTCAGCGGCATGCCGTTGAAGATGCCCGGCAGGGTGATGAAGACCAGCGAAGGTCCCGACGAGGGGGCGATTCCGACGCTGAAGACCGCCGGGAAGATCACCACGCCGGCCAGCACGGCGACCAGCGTGTCGAGGATCGTGACATTCAGCGCCGTGTGGCGCAGGTCGGTGTCGGGTTTGAAGTAGGAGGCGTAGGTGACCATCGTGCCGATGCTGATAGAGAGCGAGAAGAAGGCCTGTCCCAGGGCCACGAGCACGGTCGAGGGGGTGACCTGCGAGAAGTCGGGTCGGAAGAAGAAACGCAGCCCTTCGCCGCCGCCCGGCAGCAGCAGCGAGTGGACGGAGAGGGCGATGAGGACGACGAACAGCAGCGGCATGAGCACCTTGGCCGAGCGTTCGATGCCCTTCCGGACGCCCAGCGCGATCACGGAGTGGGTGGCCAGCGCGATCAGTCCGGTGTAAACGAGCGGCCGCCACGGGTCGCGGATGAACTCCGCGAACAGCGCTTCGTACTCCGCGGCGGAGGAGAGGCGTGCGAGTTCGCCCGTGAGGGAGCGGACCATGTAGCCGGCCGTCCAGCCCGAGACCACGAGGTAAAAGCCGAGGATCAGGAACGCCGCCAGCACGCCGTTGTATCCCAGGAAGCTCCAGCGGGAATCGAGCGCCCGGAAGGCCCCCACGGCGTTGCGGTGCGAGGCGCGTCCCACGGTGAATTCGGCCAGCATGAGCGGCAGTCCCAGCAGCAGGACGCAGAGGATGTAAATCGCCAGAAAGGCCCCTCCGCCGTTGTCGCCGGCCACATAAGGAAACCGCCAGATGTTGCCCAGCCCCACCGAACTTCCGGCGGCGACCAGTACGGCGCTCAGTTTTCCGCCCAGCGTGACCCGGGCGTGCGAATGGTGTTTCATGTCCGTTGCTTTGAGTGTGAAACCGGCGGGCAGGCCGCAGCCTGTCCGCCGGTCGTATCCGTTACCTCTCCAGCGTGACGCTCACGCGGTCGAGTTTTCCGCCCAGCGGCGGCGCCAGCTTCGAGACGGTGCATTTCACGTGCCGCAGTTGCGGAAAGGCGGCGTACAGCGCCTCGATGATGTTCAGGGCCACGCGTTCGATGGTCCGCTGCGTCTGTCCCATCCGTTCCCGGACGATCTGATAGACGGTGAGGTAATTGACCGTCTTCTCCACGTCGTCCTCCGCGGCCGCTTCGCCCAGCAGGGCCGTAAGTTCCAAATCGACCGTGAAGCGGTTGCCCACCTTCCGTTCCAGTTCGTAGCAGCCGTGCAGCGCCCGGAACTCCATGCGGTCGAGTGCGATGCGGTACTCCATGGCCTATTCGGCGATTACGAGGTAGTAGTTCTTCTTGCCGCGCTGCACGAGGAGGTATTTGCCGGCGATGAGGTCCGCGTCGGTCACCTCGCGCATCGGATCGGTCACCTTCTCCTTGTTGAGGGACACGCCGCCGCCCTGCACCAGCTTGCGGCACTCGCCCTTCGAGGGGAACACCTGCGTCTTTTCGGCCGCCAGCTCCACGAACGGCAGGCCCAGTCCGGCGCGGGCGATGCGGAACTGCGGCACGCCCTCGAAGACTTGCAGCAGCGTCTGCTCGTCTATCCGGCGCAGCGCCTCGGAGGTCGTGCCGCCGAAGAGGATGGCCGAGGCCTCGACGGCCTTCTCGTACTCTTCCCGGGAGTGGATCATCGTGGTGATCTCCTGCGCCAGGCGTTTCTGCAACACGCGCAGGTGCGGGGCTGCGTCGTGCTCGGCGATGAGCGCGCCGATCGTTTCCCGGTCGAGCAGCGTGAAGATCTTGATGTAGCGTTTGGCGTCCTCGTCGCTCACGTTGAGCCAGAACTGGTAGAACTTGTAGGGCGACGTATAGCGCGGGTCGAGCCAGACGTTGCCGCTCTCGGTCTTGCCGAACTTCGTGCCGTCGGCCTTGGTGATGAGCGGGCAGGTGATGGCGAAGGCTTCGGCTTCGGGGCCCAGCTTGCGGCGGATCAGCTCCGTGCCGGTGGTGATGTTGCCCCACTGGTCGGCGCCGCCGAGCTGGATCTTGCAGCCCATCGTCTGGTAGAGGTGCAGGAAGTCGTAGCCCTGCACGAGCTGGTAGGTGAATTCGGTGAACGACATGCCGTCGCCTTCGCCGTTGAAGCGCTTCTTGACCGAATCCTTGGCCATCATGTAATTGACGGTGATGCACTTGCCGATGTCGCGGATGAAATCGAGGAACGTGAAGTCCTTCATCCAGTCGTAGTTGTTCACCATGCGCGCGGCGTTCGGGGCGTCGGAGTCGAAGTCGAGCAGTTTGGCCAGTTGCCGCTTGATTGCCTCCTGGTTGTGCCGGAGGGTCCGCTCGTCGAGCAGGTTGCGCTCCTGCGACTTGCCCGAGGGGTCGCCGATCATGCCCGTCGCGCCGCCCACGAGGGCCAGCGGACGGTGGCCGCACATCTGGAAATGCTTGAGAATCATCACGCCTACCAGGTGGCCGATATGCAGCGAGTCGGCCGTGGGGTCGATGCCCAGGTAGGCCGTCGTCATCTCCTTTTCGAGTTGTTCCTTCGCGCCGGGCATGATCGTGTGGATCATGCCGCGCCATTCGAGTTCTTCGATGAAATTCTTGATTGCCATTTTATTTCTTTGGTGCTTTTCTTCGTTTTATTCCACCTCCAGGTCCAGGGCTTTCCGGAGTTCCGCCACCAGCGGGTTTTTCTCCGTGATGTACTTCACCCGGTCCTCGAGTCTGATCGGGCGCGCGGCCCGTATCTGTTCATTGACCGTGATCTCCAGCTCGATCCGTCCCGTCACTCCGGCCAGCTCGGCGATCCGCATGAGCATCCCGGTCTTGCTGCGCAGGATTTCGTCGCGCAACTCCGTCGTCGGGACGCTCACCGCGATCGTGTCGCCGCGGAAGAGCATCTGCTCGAAGGCCGGGACGAAGCGCGGCCGCCGTTCGCGGATCAGCGCCAGGATGCGTTCCCGCGCCCGTTCCAGCTTCGCCGCGCACTCCGGATCGACCGTTGCGGCGGCCGGTTCGGGGTCCTGCGTCTTCTCGGGCTGCGCCGCCGGGTTGCCGGCCGAGGCCAGCAGGTCCGAGAGCGACGTTCCGGAGATCAGCGGCCGCCGGGCCGTCCCTGCGGGCCTTGCCGCGGGTTGCGGGACCGGTTGCGGAGCTGCCGCGGGGCGGGTGTCCGCCGCCGGAACCTCCGTGCCGATCGGTGCGGCCGGGCCGGGGCGTGTCGCCGGGGCCGTTCCGGATGCCGTTCCGGATGCCGTCGCGGGAGCTGCCGCGGGCGGAACGTTTCCGTCCGGACGCATTTCGGATGCCGCGGCCGGTTCCGGGGACGGCGCCGCACGGCCCGAAGGTTCGGGACGCGAACCTTCCGCCGCCGGGGCGGGTTCCGGCCGGAGCCTTGCGGCGTTAGCCGCGCCTTCCGTGCCGGAGGCAGGGGGCGGGGGCGCGGGTTGCGTTTCCGCGCGGGCCGCCGGGGCTGCCGTGCGGGGCGTCAGTTCGGGGAGCGGATACTCCCCGGATGGGGTCAGGAGATCATTTTTTTTTTGGCCGAGACCGGCGATCTTCATCAGTCCCAGCTCCACGAGCAGCCGTTGGTTGGACGACTGCCGGATTTTCCCGTCGAGCTCCGTCAGCACGGAGATCGCACCGAACAGGAACTCGACACTGCAGGCGCCCGCCTGCGTCCGGTATCGTTCCAGCAGCGTGCCGGTCATTTCGATCAGCCGCAGCGTTTCGGGGCGTTCGGCCATCAGCAGGTCGCGCATGTGGCGGTTCAGGCCGGCCATGAAGGTCTGGCCCGAGAAGCCTTTCGAAAGCACCGCGTCGAAGGTGACGAGCGCCTCGGCGTAGTCGCCCCGCAGAAGCATCTCCGTCACGCCGAAATAGGTGTCGTAGTCGAGCACGTTCAGCGTTTGGGCCACGTTGCGGTAGTCGAGCGTCGTGCCGCAGAACGACACGGCCTTGTCGAACATGGAGAGGGCGTCGCGCATGCCGCCGTCGGCCTTCTGCGCGATGAGGTTGAGCGACTCCTCGTCGGCGGCGACGCCCTCCTCGGATGCGATGTAGCGGAGGTATTCCACCGAATCCTCGACACGGATGCGGTTGAAGTCGTAAATCTGGCAGCGCGAGAGGATCGTGGGGATGATCTTGTGTTTCTCGGTGGTGGCGAGGATGAAGATCGCGTGTGCGGGCGGCTCTTCGAGCGTCTTGAGGAAGGCGTTGAAGGCCGCGGCCGAGAGCATGTGGACCTCGTCGATGATGAACACCGAGTAGCGGCCCACCTGCGGGATGATGCGCACCTGTTCGATGAGCGTGCGGATGTCCTCCACGGAGTTGTTCGACGCGGCGTCCAGCTCGTGGATGTTGAGCGACCTTCCCTCGTTGAACGAGCGGCACGATTCGCACTCGTTGCACGCCTCGGCGCCGTGGGGCGCGAGGCAGTTGATCGCCTTGGCGAAGATGCGGGCGCAGGTGGTCTTGCCTACGCCGCGGGGGCCGCAGAAGAGGTAGGCGTGGGCCAGCTGACCGCGCTCGATGGCGTTCTGGAGCGTCGAGGTGATATGCTTCTGCCCGACGACCGAACGGAACGTCGCCGGGCGGTATTTGCGTGCGCTGACGATGAAATCACTCATGATTTTGCAAAGGTAGGAAATAATATAATATTCCGGAGCGGAGGAGGACTCCTTTTTTCGCCAATTTGGCGGTTCCGTGTCAGACGGCCGTGCCATTGAGTGACAAAACATGACACGATGGCCGACGGCGGAGGTTGGCAGGCGTTTTGCTGAACGAAGGAATGAAACACGAAACGAATAAACACAAACGGATATGAACATCAACACATTAACCATCAAGGCGCAGGAGGCGCTGCAAGCGGCGCTTGCCCTGGCCCGGGAGCGCGGACAGCAGGCTGTCGAGCCGCTCCATCTGCTGAGCGTCCTCGTCCGCGAGGACGATTCGCTCGGGGCGTTCCTTCTGGGACGCGTCGGCGTGAACGTGCGCGGCCTGCGCGAGGAGGCCGCCCGTGCCGTGGCGTCGCTGCCGCGGGTCGAAGGGGGCGGCGAGCAGTTCTTCTCGCAGGACGCTTCGCGCGTCGTGCAGCGCGCCGTGGATTTCACGAAGACCTTCGGCGACAGGTATGCCTCGGTCGAGCACCTGTTGCTGGGCCTGGTGGCCGAGCGCGGTGCGGCCGCCGACCTGCTCAAGCGGGCCGGAGCGACGGAGAAGGAGCTCGTCGAGGCGATCCGCACCTTCCGCAAGGGGGCCACGGTCGATTCGCAGACCTCGTCGCAGGAGTTCGACGCGCTGGGCAAGTATGCCATCAACCTGAACGAGCAGGCGCGCTCGGGAAAACTCGACCCGGTCATCGGGCGCGACGAGGAGATCCGCCGCGTGCTGCAAATCCTTTCGCGGCGCACGAAGAACAATCCGATCCTCGTGGGCGAGGCGGGCGTCGGCAAGACGGCCATCGCCGAAGGCATCGCTCGGCGGATCATCGACGGCGACGTGCCCGAGAACCTGAAATCGAAGGTCATCTACTCGCTCGACATGGGCGCGCTGATCGCAGGCGCCAAGTATCAGGGCGAGTTCGAGGAGCGGCTGAAGGCCGTGGTGCAGGAGGTTACGGCCAGCGACGGCGAGATCCTGCTCTTCATCGACGAGATACATACGCTGGTCGGCGCCGGCAAGTCGTCGGGGGCGATGGATGCCGCGAACATCCTCAAGCCGGCTCTCGCGCGCGGCGAGCTGCGGACCATCGGCGCCACGACGCTCGACGAGTTCCAGAAGTACTTCGAGCAGGACAAGGCCCTCGAACGCCGTTTCCAGAAGGTGATGGTCGATGAGCCGACGCAGGAGGACGCCATATCGATCCTCCGCGGCCTGAAGGAGCGCTACGAGAACCACCACCAGGTGCGGATCAAGGACGAGGCGATCGTAGCCGCCGTGGAGCTTTCGACGCGCTACATCACTTCGCGCTTCCTGCCCGACAAGGCCATCGACCTGGTGGACGAGGCCGCTTCGCGGCTGCGTCTGGAGATGAACTCCGTGCCCGAGGAGATCGACACGCTGGACCGCCGCGTGCGGCAGCTCGAGATCGAGCGCGAGGCGATCCGCCGCGAGAAGGACGAGGAGCGCATCGGACAACTGACCAGGGAGATCGAGGAGCTGAAGGCCAGGGACGCCGAAATGCGCGCCAAATGGCAGGGGCAGCGCGATCTGCTGAAGAAGATACAGACCAACAAGGACCGGATCGAACGGCTGAAGGTCGAGGCGCAGCAGGCCGAGCGGCAGGGCGACTACGGCAGGGTGGCCGAAATCCGCTACGGCAAGATTCAGGAGGCCGAGAAGGAGATCGCCGCCTTTCAGGAGGAGTACCGCCTCGCATCGGCCGGCGGGTCGATGATCAAGGAGGAGGTCGATGCGCAGGACGTGGCCGAGGTCGTATCGCGCTGGACGGGGATTCCCGTGCAGCGGATGCTCGCCTCGGAGCGCGAGAAGCTCCTGCACATGGAGGAGGAGCTGCACAAGCGCGTCGTCGGGCAGGAGCAGGCCATAGCGGCCATTTCGGATGCCGTGCGCCGTTCGCGCGCCGGGCTGAACGATCCCCGCAAGCCGATCGGATCGTTCATCTTCCTCGGTACGACGGGCGTGGGCAAGACCGAGCTGGCGAAGGCGCTCGCGGAATTCCTCTTCAACGACGACCAGATGATGACGCGTATCGACATGAGCGAGTATCAGGAGCGGCACAGCGTCTCGCGGCTGGTCGGCGCGCCTCCGGGATACGTCGGATACGACGAGGGCGGCCAGCTCACCGAGGCCGTGCGCCGCAAGCCCTACTCGGTCGTGCTGCTCGACGAGATCGAGAAGGCGCATCCCGACGTGTTCAACATCCTGTTGCAGGTGCTCGACGACGGGCGTCTGACGGACAACAAGGGCCGCACGGTGGATTTCCGCAATACGATCATCATCATGACCTCGAACATGGGGTCGCAGGTGATTCAGGAGAACTTCGCCGAGGCGTTCGACGGCAAAAAGCTGCCGTCGGAGGTGGTGGAGCGGACGCGCCGCGAGGTGATCGACCTGCTGAAACAACAACTGAAACCCGAGTTCCTGAACCGTATCGACGAGATCGTGATGTTCGAGCCGCTGACCCGCAGGGAGATCGAACGCATCGTGGACATCCAGTTGGGAATCGTGCGACGGATGCTCGCCGAGAGCGGCATCCGGCTGGAGTACAGCGACAAGGCGCGCGAGTGGATCGCCTCGGCGGGTTACGATCCGCTCTACGGCGCACGTCCCGTGAAGCGGACGATCCAGCGTTACGTGGTGAACGACCTGTCGAAGCGGATTCTGGCGGGCGACGTGGACCGGTCGAAACCGATCGCGATCGACGCCACGGACGAGGGACTGACTTTCGCCAACTGACGCGGACCCGTTGGGGAGCGGAGTGCCGTGTCCGGTGTCCGCCTTTCTCGGACGGCGCTGTACCCGAAAAGGGTACAGCGCCGTTTTTTTTTGAGTGAGGCTATGATCCGAATTGCCGATGTCGTTCCCCGCACCGCCCTGGGAGGCAGGATTCTTTTTCGGGAGGCGGCTCCGCCGCATGCCCGCCGAAACGCTGCGGCCGGGCGGTCCGCGAATGGCTGCCGGAGGAGCCGGCGACAGGCTGTCCTCCGGACGGCTTCGCGCGAGGCGTTGCCGGAAGAGTGCCGGATCGATCCGGCACTCTTTTTCGCGGCTGTTTTATTTGAGACGGTATTTTCCGTCCGAGAAGTCGATTTCGTCGAGCGTCAGTGTTCGGGGATCGTCGTAGATCCGCCGGACGGCCGTCTCGGACGGGAGGCTGTCGGTTTTCTGGCTGTTGATGAAATAGCCCCATACCATAAACCAGGACCAGTTGGGCTGACTGTGGTAGGAGTCCGGATCCGGCAACTGCCCGACTTCGCCCAGCGCAAGCAGCTTATCGCCCGCCAGGGCTTGCAGATCGTCATGATGCGACTGTTTGTAATCGCGGTGATAGACATCGGCGGCCAGCACATCGACATACTCCGGACCGGGATAGAAGTCGGCATAGGGCCCGGCTTCGTCCCCTTTCTTGTCGCGCGGGGCGTTGGTGTTCCAAACCCACAGCAGGTTGTTGAGCTTGTGGACTTTGGTGAAATAATTGTAGGTCATGATCCACAATTTCTTGAAGCCGTTCTCGCCCGGCTTGTTGCACCACCAGAACCAGACGCCGTTCATTTCGTGATACGGGCGCCAAAGGATCGGGATGCCTGCATCACGCAGTTGTTCGAGATAGGGTATAACGGTGTCCATCTGTTTTTTCCACTGCGTATTGAGTCGTGTCCCTTCGGTCGTGAGTTCTTTCCAAACCTCGTTCGACGGGCGGTTCTGCCAAGTCCAGATCGAAGCCCCGTCGCAGTCGTTGCATTCTGACGGGAAGCAGCAGTGCCACATCAGCGTGATGATGCGCCCTTCGGCATGGCGTTGCTTGATTTCATCGACCAGGTTCTGTCGCAAAGTTTCGGTCGAGAGGCCGTTGATCCGGCACTCGCCCCAGGGCGAGGTCAGGTTCATCGGTCCGCAGTGGTGATAATCCGCGATGTTCCCGCCGAGCGCGTTGAAGCTGAAATCGCTGCCCCAGACAACGGGCCGTTTGCCCGTGACGGAATAGACCACGGAATCGTAGCGGCGGGGATCGCTGATGAAATTGTGCTGTCCGGCGAGCGTGTATTTGCCGCGGATCGAGTAGAGGAATTCGAGAAGCTGGCGCGCTTCGGGCGAGGCTTCCGGATTGACCGGAGCGACGGTTCGGCGTCCCGATGTGCAGCCGTACAGCAGGGCGGCCGTCATCAGGGCGGTTATCAGACGTTTCATGGCCGGTTATTTTACGGTGACGTTCTTGGGCATGGAATACATGTCGGGCAGATCGCGCTCCAAAAGGGTCCACTCGTCGGCATCGAACAGTTTGAAGTCTTCGGCCGACGCATCCGACGGATAGGGGCCGTAGGCGTGCCGGGGATTGTCGTTGCGCCATGCCACGACCATCGCGCATGGTTCGCCGCGCAGCACGCGCAGCACATCCTGTGTCCAATAGTCGGCTTTGTGGTCGTTTTCGAGCCCCGTTTCGGTGATGCCGACGGGTTTGTGCCTGAGTCCGCGCACTTCGACCATTGCCTGCACGTTCGACTCGAAGGCCGCGGTGTTGCGGCCGTGATAGCAATCCATGCCGATGAAATCGACCCATTGGTCGCCCGGCCAGCGGAACAGGATGCGTCCGACGGGATCGTCATAGACGGCATCCATCTGCGGCGAGATGGCGTAGATGACGTTATGCACGTCCTTCGTATCTCGCAGGTAGCTGACGATGAAGCGCCAGAAGGCGATGAACTCCCTGTCCGTCGTAGCGGAACGTCCCCACCAGTTCCAGGTCTGGGTATGTTCGTGCAGCGGGCGGAAGATGACGGGAATGGGGCGGCCCTTTTCATCGACCATCTTGCGGAACGCTTCGGCTACATCGTCCAGCCGGGCCTTGTATTTGAGGTTTATGGGCGAACCCTCTTGGAGAATCCGATCGACGACCTTGGTGTTGTCCCAGGCCGTACCGACGGGATATTTCTTTCCCGGACCTTCCGTCAGCGGATTGCTTTGGTGCCAGACGAGCATGCAGACGCCGCCCCGCTTGTAGGCCTCCTGGATATGGCGGATCTTGGTGTCGTCGATTCCGGCCATGTCCAGGCTGTAAACGGCCGGATGCGATCCGACGATATCCTTGACATCGGAGCGGTCCTTGTCGCCCTTCCAGCCGATACCGTACGACGGGTAGTCGTGGTGCCCGAACATGACGCCGTCCAGTCCGATACACCACAGATTGGCGTAGAGCGCTTTGGTTTCGGGGGTCGCATCGGGATCGACCATCTTCAGAATTGTCTTTTCGGGAGCTTTGAGGCGTTTCCCTTTGCCGGAAGCGTATCCGGTCGGACAGAGCAGGAGGCAAAGCCCCAACAGCAGAAGTCTTTTCATAAGCAAGTAGTTTTATTGATGGTTGTTTCGGAACAGCCGTTGTGCGAAATCGTGGAGCTGGAGGCGCCAGAATTGCCACTCGTGTCCCCACGGGGCATCGTGGAACTCGCACCGCACACCCCGCCGGTGCAGCTCTTCTACCGTATCGAGGTGGCCGGCATGACGCGGATCTTTCGTTCCGCAGGCGATCCACAGCAGGGCCAGTTCGCGGTTGATTCGTTCCGGATCCTCCATTACCCCCGGGATATAGCGTTCGTAGTCGAAAGTCCCGTCGCTCAGGATCCCTGCGCTGAACTGGCCGATTGCCGAGAACAGATCCAGATTGCGCAAACCGATGACGAAAGCCTGACCGCCTCCCATCGAGAGCCCGGCGATCGCCCGGCAGCGCTTGTCTCTACGCACCGGATAACGGTTTTCGACAAGCGGGATGACATCCCCGATCAGCTCCCTTTCGAGCAGTCGTATGCCCTCGGGGGTGCTGCCTCCGGCCCATGAACCGTCCGTAAGACCGTTCGTCATGACGACGTACATCGGCACGGCGGCCTTCTCGGCGATCAGATTGTCCATGATTGCGGCCACGCGGCCTTCGCGCACCCAACTGCCTTCGAAGTCGCCGCCACCGTGGCGCAGATAGAGAACCGGAAGACGGCGTGCGGGGTGCTCGACAGCCTCACGCGGAACATAGATCCACGCCGTACGCAACTGCCCGAGCGATGAAGAGCGGTAGGGGAGCAGGTGCACCTCGCCGCCGACACGGCGACGTTCGTCGAAGCGGGGCTCCTCGCCGCCGCGAACCTCGACGACGCTGCCGTAGATCGTGGTCCCGGCCTTTACGTCGGGATTGACCGGATCGACGGTCTCGAATCCGTCGATCCGGAATTTGTACTGATAGATTCGCGGCTCGACCGGGCCGATCGTCAGGCTCCATATTCCACCCGTATCGCGCTGCATCGTCTGCGGAACGACATCCCATTCGTCGAAAAGCAGCTCGACCCGTTCCGCCTGCGGGGCCCGGAGGCGGAACGTAATCGTCCGGTCGTCGTGCACCTCGGGGGAGAATTTCGGCCCGGCGGGTTTCCACCATCCTTCGGTCGAAAAGGTATTCCGTGTCCGCTCCGGATGCCGCACGGTATCCTGGGCCTGTGTCCGGACGCTGCCCGCCGCCAGCGACAGACAGCAGACGATGCTCGCTATTCGTCCCATACGAAGGTCCCCGTGGCGCCGGGAGCGAGGTTCAACTCTGCATACCGGCCGTTGTACTGTACGGATATGGAGCGGCGCGACCACGAGTCATTGGCCACGATCAACACGATCTTTCCGTCGGGCGTGCGGAAGGCCGCATTGGGCGCCACGTCGGCGTGTTCGGTGATCTGTGCCCGATAGACCTTCGGACGTTGTTCGTCCTCGCCGAGCGTTACCGTCCGGTCGCCCGGCGCTGTCGAGGCGATGCGTACCGAACCGGGACGAACGAACTGCGAGGCGTGCGCAATGACATAATAGGCCAGGTTGCGGGTCGCCGAATCGCCGTCGATGGTCAGCGCTCCCTGGCAGGAAGGACATCCGCCGTTGTCGGTGTGGGGATCGTTCAGGGGATCGGCCGCCAGGTTCCACAGCACGACGGTGCGGCTCCAGTTGCGCATGGGGCCGACTATGAGTCGTTTGGTCGATGCGGCGATGTCGATGCGGGAGGTTCCGGGGCGTTCGGTGGTCATCTGCTCGGTGAAGAGAATGTCCTTGTCGGGGCGGGCTTCGTGCACGTAGGTCATGGCGCTCATGTCGCCGGCATAGTGATGGAACGCCGCTCCGGACACGTATTGTGCCGCTTCGGGGTCGTCGTAGATGGCCAAGGCGTAGTCGGGGCGGTCGCAGTTGTGGTCGAAAACGATGATTTCCGTATCGAGCCCCGCCTTGCGGAATTTCGGTCCGAGGTGGTTTTTGACGAAGTCGGCCTGCTCCCAGGCGAACCAGAACATGCTGGGTGTATTGGTCGAACGCAGCGGCTCGTTCTGGACTGTCAGGGCATTGACCGTGATGCCGTGGACCTCCATCTCCTGCACATAGCGCACCAGGTAGTCGGCATAGACTCCATAACACTCTTTGCGCAGTTGTCCGCCGCGCACGTCATAGACGGTCTTCATCCACGACGGAGCCGACCAGGGAGATGCCAGCACGCAGATGTCGGGATTGATCTCCAGAATCTCGTTCATGACCGGAATTACGTCCCGGAGATCCTGCGAGAGCGAGAAGTGTTCCAGCCTGAAATCCTCCTGGCCTTCGGGCATGTCGTCGTAGAAGAAAACGAAACGGTTCAGGTCGGAGGCCCCGACCGTCAGACGCACGCAGCTCACGCCGGCGCCTTTCACTGGATCGAATACGTCGCGGAGAGTCGCTGCACGGGCTTCGGGCGACATTCGCATGAGCATCTCGGCGCTGCCGCCCGTCAGGGCGAAGCCGAAACCATCGACCGGCTGGAAACTTTGCCGCGGGTCGATGACGATATAGGAACTGCGACCGCCGCGGTCGTCGCGCACGTCGGAAAACTCGTACTCTTCGGATTCGGAGTAAAGCGCGGAGCGGTCGGGAAGCGTAACGTAGGAACGGACGGTCTGTGCGGATGCCGTGACGGCCATGCCCGACAGAGCGCCGGCCAGAAGTAACAGTTTGCGGTTCATGATTCGGTTGGGTTTATGGGTGTTCTGCTTTGTCGATCAATCCCCGAAGGCCCGTCGGGCCTCCCGATCGGGATCTTCCGCCGTTCGACAGCGGTCGTCGAGGATCATCACCTCTCCTTTGCGGGGCGTGTAGCGGGGCCATGAGGGTAACGACGGACAATTGGGGTCGCCCGTGCGCATGAAGGCGAGCAATGCGTCGGCCATGCGGTACGAGAGGTCCCGCGGGGCCTTGCCGCCTCCCGTATGGGTCACCATGCGGTCGGTGTTCAGAAACCAGAAACAGATGTCGAGACAGTGGAAGGCGCGGTGGCGTCCGTCGAAGAGCGGGGATTCCCAGCCGAACCACGCCATATAGACGGGCGATTGCTGCTCCCGGCACTTTACGTCGGCCGTGTGGACGACGCCCCGGCGGTTCGAGACGATGACGCTCCACAGTTCGATGGGACGCAGTTCGGGAAAACTCTTCGCATAGGCTTCGACAATGGCGCCGGCCCGCTCTCCGAAGACGGGTGTCAGATGCCCGACCACGTCTTCCGTTGTGACCGATTCCAGTTCGGGGTCGTCGCGGTCGGGATTCCACTCGTGAAATGTCGAACAGAGCAGCATCGGCACATCTGTACCCCACGTGCTGTAGCGCCCCGTGTAGAACTCTCCGTCGGGCAGGTCGCGGCCGTCGCCGACGGGGGCGAAGCCGCCCCGCTGCCCGACACCCGGAATCCCGTTCAGATGCTGTGCGGCACGCTCGGCGAGAAGCATATACTCCTCCCAGGGCATGTGTTGCAGCGAATCGATCTGCGAGGCATCGAGACCCGCCTCGCGGAGAATGGCGGAGCCGAGCGCTTCGGCGTACTGTTTCGAGTTGGCCCGGGTCGCATTCCCGCTCAGGGCCACGGCCTTGTGGAAAAGCCCTTTGGCCGCCGGCATGGCGCAGAGGTTGCACACTTTCGCACCGCCGCCCGACTGGCCCATGATCGTGACATTCTGCGGGTCGCCGCCGAAAGCTTCGATATTGTCGCGCACCCACTCGAGGGCTGCCACGATGTCGAGCATCCCTGCGTTGCCCGATGAGACGTACTTTTTTCCGCCGACCCCGGCGAAATCCGAGAAGCCCAGCGGACCGAGGCGATGATTGACCGAACAGAAGACGATGTCTCCGTAGCGGGCGATATTCTCGCCGTCGTAGCCGTCCTGTTCGATGCCGTTGCCCCGTGCGAAGCCGCCGCCGTGCAGCCAGACGAGGACCGGGCGGCGTTTGCCGTCGAGTCCCGGCGTCCAGACGTTCAGGCGCAGGCAGTCCTCGCTCATGCCGTCGTAGTTCCAATGATCGACGAACATCGAGTAGGACTCCGGACGGCGGTCGTAGAAACTCTGGGGAGCCGAATCGCCGAAGGCCACGGCAGGGCGGACGCCTTTCCACGGTCGGGGCGGCTGAGGCGGCATGAAGCGGTTTTCTCCCGAAGCAGGCGCGCCGTAGGGAATGCCCCGGAAATTGTAGATTCCGCGCAGGATGAAACCGCGCACCTTGCCGTAGCGGGTCGGAGCGACGGCGATCTGTTCGCCGATGAAGAGTTGCTGGTCGTCGGATTGGGGGGAGGGAGATGCGGCCGCAGCGGGATGCGTGCCCGCAAGTAGCAGAAAGAACCCTTGCAAAAGGAGCGAACGTCGTTTCATGGTTAAAAAAATATCAGTTTCAAGTCCGTTTAGTATCAATTCCGGAGAATCGTTTCGATCGTAACAAAAATAATACGCCGGGTCGGTTTTCAATCATACTTTTTTGCCATAATCCAATCCTTTTACGACCGTCCGGTCCGAAAGCGCTCCCGTCGCGGGTCGGGAATACGGCGGATAGGCGCATGTGTCCCGGGACTCCCTTTCAGAGTGTTGAATACCGGCCATCGTATTGCGCCGGCCTTATTGCAGGCGAAATGAGGGGAAGCGTATTTCGGTATTATTTTGTTTCGTCGGATATTTTTTATAATTTTGTTCTGACGCCTCTGTCAGATGACGCAAAATACCTTATTATAATATGGCGATGAAGATCTTCTGCGAAAATACGCCGCTGACCGACAACGATTGCTTCGTGATCTTTTCCCGTGAAAAAAGTTGTTTCGACTTCCCGCTCCATACCCATAAGGAGCTGGAGTTGAACTTGGTGCTCAACGGGGCGGGGGCATCTCGCGTAATAGGCAACCACATGGGCACGATCGGCGACGCGGAACTGGTCTTCGTCAACGGAGAAACGCCTCACGCCTGGTTCACGGATGGTTGCCGCTCCCAGCGCATCCAGGAGGTGACGCTTCAGTTCGCCCCCGATCTGATCGACGACAAATTATTGAACCGCAACTCGCTGACGGCCCTTAAACGGCTTTTCGAGGAGTCGCGGCGCGGGGTGCTCTTTACGGAACAGACAGCTCTCGAAGTGGCTCCCGCTCTTCGGCGTATCTACGAGCGGGGATCGGCCGGAGGCATGCAGCCGTTGCTCGATGTGCTTGCCGTTTTCAATACCCTCTCGTTCGCCTCCGAACGGAAACTGCTCTCCGATCTGACCTTTGTCCAGGAGAAGGACATGTCCTATTCGCAGCGTCTCGAGACCGTTTTCGCCTACATGAACCGCAACTTCAGCCGGCAGATCTCCCTGCGTGACGTCGCCGAAACGGTCAACATGTCCGAAGTTTCGTTCAGCCGCTTCATCAAGAAGGCTACCGGGCAGAATTTCATCGACACGTTGGCCGAAATCCGCCTGGGGCATGTCTCGCGGATGCTCATTGATACGGACATGACCATTGCCGAGATCGCTTTCTGCTGCGGATTCAACAACATGGCCAACTTCAATCGCATTTTCAAACGCAAGAAGGGAATGCCTCCTCACCGGTTCCGTACATTGTACATCAACAAAAAAATATACGTCTGACCTGCGGCCGCTCCTGCAATCGGAGCAGGATTGTTTTGCATTGTATTTTGTTAAAATAAGTTACGAAAAGAGTGTAATTTATTGGAAATGAGCGTAGGTTAATTGCTCATGATAGTAATAGGTTACGATTTAGTTAGTTATCTACTGCATCATCCTTCTGCGCATTGCGTAACCTTCAAAGAACTCTTCGTATGCAAAAGTAACAATAAAACGGGAGATTTTGAAATGAATCTCCCTAATTTTTTTCTTCTCATACAAGTTTTTCCGTAAAAGCGGTTTTATCCGTCGGTACACCATCGCCCAAAAGGATTTTGAACGGACGTATGCCGACTGCCGCATAAGCGGCGAAAAGGGCTTTGCCTCACGCCTAAACAACAGTTTAGACTGATGATGCAAGGCCCATTTCTTTTGTGCTTATGCCAAAGAGGTGCTTTTACGGGTTCGCAGATGATTTCTTTTTCCGCTGTTCCTTTGAGCCGTAAGCGGAAAGCCGTGTCTGACCGCCCGATCCATAAATGGAACAAGCCGTCATGCACGGCAGGCAAACCGGGAAGAATGATTTTATCCGTCAGACCGGACACGCTCGGACAGACATATAAAATCATACTTCCTTGCCGGTGGTTTACCCGGTTCCACGCTTCCGGCTATGTCCCTTTTCCTTTTTGGCGTTTTCCCTTTTTCACGGATTTCTCTTTTGAAGTTTTCCTGTCTAATCTGCCTCCACTTCCGTTTACCTCCATTTTCGCGTCTTTCAGTGAGCCGCATCAGGCAGTCATTTCCGTTCTGGGCGCAAAGGTAATTCCGGGATTGGACGGGAATGCAAGGTCAAGCCTCCTGTTTTCGGAAAAAATCTCCAGCCCTGCGGGTAGTATTTTTCCCGAAAAACCTTGCATTCCCTAATCCCTACCTTTTCAAGCACCCGAAACGAAAACGACCGATGCGACAGAAAGACGCATAAAAAAAATGTCGGATAAACGAGAGGCAGATAAGATAGTTTGAAACTCAACTCCCTCAGCTCTTGAATCCGCATTAAAAAAATAAAAAATCAAAAACAGCGAAGATATGACGGCAACGGCAAATTTCAGACAAATGGCGCAGTACATAGGGTTTGCGATATGCGGCTTAATGGTGCGCACCGCCTTCGGGGTGTTCGGCATCCTTTGGGCATCATTAGAGAGATTGTAAACGGAGTGTTCCGAGTGGCGATAGGCGTAATCGTGGCTATCCTTTCCACTATCGCCTTCTTCGGTTTCATCCTTTGGTTATTCACCCTTTAACCCCTACCGACATGGCAAAGAGAAGCAGCAAAACGGTAGCGCAGCAATGCAGATACTACGAGGTGGACAACATCTTCGTGTACATGGTGGAAACGTACATCAACGGCAACATATCCGTGTTCCGTGAACTCTACCGAGAACTGAACAAGGACGCACGGAGGGATTTTACAGACTTCCTTCTGAGCGAGGTAGAGCCGACCTATTGGAGAGAGATACTGAAACAGACAATCTAAAAACGACAGCGATATGAAAGGAACAGAACATTTCAAGAGAACGATACAGATGTATCTGGAGCAGCGTGCAGCGGAAGATGCGCTCTTTGCGAAGAACTACCGCAACCCTGCTAAGAACATAGACGATTGCGTCACCTACATTCTCAACTACGTGCAGCGGAGCGGTTGCAACGGCTTCACGGACGGGGAGATATTCGGGCAAGCCGTCCACTACTATGACGAGAACGAGATAGAGGTAGGCAAGCCCATTCAGTGCCACGTGGCGGTGAACCATGTTGTGGAACTCACGGCGGAGGAAAAGGCGGAAGCACGGCAGAACGCAGTCCGCAGATACCAAGAAGAAGAACTCCGCAAGTTGCAGAACCGCAGCAAGCCGAGAACCGCCACCAAAGCGACCGCACAAGAAGTACAACAACCCAACCTATTCAATTTCTGATTATGAAACCGAGAACACCCATACAGCAGGAAGTCGCACGATTAAGCGAGCGACTGCCCAAATTGACCGCCACACAGAGGGCATACGCTTTCCGTCATTGCTTCAAGCATTACGCCATCAAGAGGGCGGACGGCACGAACATCTGCACCGAGTGTGGACATTCGTGGAGGAGTGAACACGACCTTGCGGACACCGTTTGCGGATGCACCTGCCCCCATTGCGGCATGAAGCTGGAAGCGTTGCGCACCCGAAAGAGCGTGTTCAGCGAGAACGAGTATTTCTGCATCATCACCACCTGCAAGCAGTACCAAGTGATACGCTTCTTCTTCGTCAAATCCCGATACAAGGCAGGGCAGGCAGCCGAGTATTCCATTTATGAAGTGGTGCAAAGGTGGATTTCGCCCAAAGGCACAACCGTCACTGTCGCCCGACTGCGAGGAATGTCCATACTTTACTACGACCTATGGGCGGAATACAGCGACATGGAGGTACGCAAGAACAACAAACTCCGTGCATACGATATAAACCCCGTCTGCACCTATCCCCGACAGCGTTTCATACCCGAACTGAAACGCAACGGCTTCAATGGCGAATACCACAACATACTGCCTTACGACCTTTTCACGGCTATCCTTTCCGACAGCCGAGCCGAAACGCTGTTGAAGGCAGGGCAATATCCCATGTTGCGCCACTACATCCGCAGTTCCTTTGACATAGAGAGGTATTGGGCATCCATAAAGATATGTATCCGTAACGGTTACACCATTTCGGACGGCTCCATGTGGCGTGACACCATAGACCTCCTGCGTCATTTCGGCAAGGACACGAACAGCCCGAAGTACGTCTGTCCCTCCGACCTCAAAGCCGAACACGACAGACTTATGCACAAGCGCAACAAGGAGATAGAGCGCAAGAAGTTGGAGGAACGCATCCGCCAAGCGAAGAAACACGAGAAGGCATACCGCAAACTCAAAGGCATATTCTTCGGCATTGCCTTTACGGACGGCACTTTGCAGGTGCGTGTGTTGGAGAGCGTGGCGGAGTTTGCAGCGGAAGGGACGGAACTGCACCATTGCGTGTTTTCCAACTCCTATTTCCTTGAAAAGAACTCCCTTATCCTATCCGCCACCATTGACGGCAAGCGCATAGAAACGGTGGAGGTTTCCTTGAAGACATTGGAGGTGGTGCAAAGTCGTGGCTTGCACAATTCCAATACCGAGTACCACGACCGCATTGTAAACCTTGTGAACAGCAACGTGAACCTTATCCGCCAGCGGATGGAAGCGGCATAGTATCAACCTATAATACCCAATAGTATGGAAGTAAGAATTGAAAGCATGATTTGTCTGTGGGACGATAAAATCCCCACGATGTTCCTTGAATTTGTAAACCTCCTCACTCTTGCAACGAGTGAGGAGCAGTTAAGACGGAGTGTAAAGGACTTTGCCGAGAAGCACGAACTTGACAGGTTTTTCCTTTACGGCTTCGGCTCCCACCATTTCTACCTGCACCAACGCTATACGAGTGACCCCGAAATGGTGATGAAGAACAGAATTCTGTCAGTACATTTTTAACCACCCTAAAATCAACGATTATGGCAACACGAATGACCATCAACGGAATAAGCACCTGCACGGAAGCAGGTACGGAGAAATACGAGCGTTTCCAATTAGGTATCGGCAGACGCAAGCGGACACTTGTGCAGTACGACTACCGCCACCCCACAGACGGAGAGTTGTTCTCTTGTGTCAAACCCACATTGGACGAGTGCCGAGCCGCACGGGACAAGTGGCTCACGGAAAAGGAAGAAAAGGAGGACAACCGATGAAAGCAGCCTATCAAACGCTGATAGTGAAGTTCAGCCAGCCTATCAAAGTATTGGACGGCATCTTTGACGATGCCGAAGCGTGGGGAGTTGATACCCTAAAAGGGTGGATAGACGACTACGAGAGCAGCAGGTTTACCGCCATCAACAGCCATACGGCAGTCATCACAAGCGAGTACAATATGGAGTGCCTGATGGAATGGCTGAAACGAAACACCCCCATTGCCGAGATAACAGAATGTTAAACAAGTTGGCGGTGTCCGCACCGCCAACCTAAAACCAAGAAAAGCATGATAGCAAAGACGATTTTACAGCAGATAGGCGGCAGACGCTTTGTCGCCATGACGGGAAGCAAGGATTTTACAGACATGGGCAACGGCTTACGCATGAGCCTTGCGAGGAACAAGACGAGCGCAAACCGTCTTGACATCATCTACGATGCCGGCTTAGACCTTTACAATATGCGTTTCTACCGCAAAACGTTCAGTAAAAAGACATTCGAGTGCAAGACGAAGGACATCGAAACGCACGAGGGCATATACTGCGATATGCTGGAAGAAATGTTCACGATGGTAACGGGACTCTACACCCGTTTTTAAGTGGCGGCGGCAAAAGCCGCCCTACTTTCTTTCGGTGAGCATGATGGCGGACAAAGAAAGTAGCAAAGAAACCGCTGTCCCAATCTACGATAGTATTCACAAAAACAAGTTTCAATCATGGAAGAAATCAGACAAAACGGAAAAATCATCTTGCACAGCGATGACGGAATAAGCATAAAGATGATTTTCAAAAACCTCACGGGGAAGAATTTTCAAGGTCAGAAATATGCAGAGTATATCCGGCACATCGCAATCGGGGAGATGGGATTTTCGCCCGGCATCATAGAGCATTGCAGGGACGGTGAAGTAATCGGCAAGGGAAAAATCCCGAATGTATGAAAAGCGGAAAATCCGATGAAGTTGCGGCTTCATCGGATTTTCATTTGTCAGGCATTTGCCATGTTACGGAATGTACAGCAGTGCAAACTCCGCCTTTCTCCGTTTGAGCAGCATGGCGTGCCGTTTACCCTTGTAGTTGCAGAAAGCGATATATTCCCGGTAAATGTTCCTGTCGCCCGCCTCCAATTTTCGGATCAGCGTGCTTTTGGGTATCTTTCCGCTCCCCAAAAGCCGGTATGGACCGACATTGTAGGCGAGCGTGGCAAGGAGCAGACTGTCACGCCCGAACTTGCGGAACATGGCGCAGAACTTCCGCAAGTCTTTCCGCAGGAGCGCGTCCGCCTGCCGCTTCGTCATGGTGCGTGCCGAATACCTTTCCCCCGGCTGCACCTGATGCCCCCAGCCCACGTATGGGTGGTGTTTCTCCGAATGCCAGCCCTCGAAATACTTCGTACACCGAACCGCCCGCTCGAAAGGCGGCAGGCGGTAGATTGCCGCCTGCCCGTCCGTCCCCTTCTGACGGCTGTCCCGTGCGGACACGGAACAGACCGCCAGTAGCGAACAGAGGATAGCCATGAATACACGCATCATCTTGGCAGAGGTTTGTAATTGCCGATGGGGATGACGGTCTGAATGTCGTCCTTCACGTTCCGGTTGTTGAAGTTAAATTCCAATTCGTAGGAATTTTTGAAATTGTCCTCCACCACCACGATGAAGTTGTGCGCCTCGTCGCCCTCAGCCGTATAGTACAGCCGGAACTTCTCGTTTTCGAGCAGGTAGCGGTCATTGGGCAGGAAAGTGATGCCATTGTCCATCTTCAGCGTGCCTTCCCCCTCGAACTGGAAATACCGGATGGTGTAGAGCGTGTTGGCAAATTCGCCTGTCTTTTTCAGCTCACAGCGGATTTCCACCGTCTGCCCCTTTGTCACCTTGTTGGGTACGGGCATCGTTTCCACCGTGAACGGATAGGATTGCTGGATGTCCATGTCATCGTCACACGATGCGAGCGTGAGCGACACGGCGGCGAACAGGCAGAGTGCCAACGCCTTGAAGATGGATGTTCTCTTGTTCTTGTTGTTCAGTATGTTCATTGTCCTTTGATTTTTAAGTTATTGTTCATTTCTTTTTTTGCTGTCCGTTGCAGATACTCGTTCAAGTCCTTGCAACCGTCATAGAGTGCGGAACGGTCACAGACACGTCCGCCGTAGTGTCCTTTGAGGACTTCCAGCGTCCTCCGCCCGGATTCGTCACGGTCGAGGAAGCAGTCGATGCGCCCGTACCCGTCCAAGTGTTTCACCGCCTTGCCTACGTTGGCGACGGAGTTCAGCACAAGGCTGTCGCCATTGCCGCCTATGCCGAGTGTGTCAGCGGACAGAAAGTCCATGAAACCCTCGAACACGCTGCATACGTCAGAGGCGGTATCTTCCGGTTTTATCAGTGACACATCTTTGGGTGGTATGCAACCCTTAAAATAGCGGCTCCGGATTTCGTAGCCACCAGCCACGTTCGGGAAGCCAACTGTGAAATACCGCTTTCCACGCACGCCATAGTTCAGGCGGCAGCAGTGGCGGGATGCAACGGCATAAGGGATGCCCCGTTCCGCCAGATAGTCCGTCAGTGGTGAGCGGAGCAGCGGGACGGCTTCCACTCCCTCAAAGGCAGGTTCGGACGGTTCCGGCAGGTACAACGGCTTTTTCGCTGAGACAAATGGCATACGCACAGTTTCCGCTATGAATCCCGCCTGCGCCATGAAGTCACCGCTTCGGGCAAACTCCCCGGCAAGCGTGAAGATGTCACCGCCCTTGCCCAAGCCGAAGTCGTACCAGAGCCGTTTCGCCACGTTCACGCGGAAAGAGGGCGTGCGCTCATTGCGGTATGGCGCATGATACCACAGCTCGTTTCCGCTCCTTCGGACAGGCTCATGTCCCAACCGTGCGAGAAAGTCCGCGAGGGATATTTGCCTCATAGTGTCTATATCCGTCCGTTCCATGCGGCGCATCAGTTGATGATGAACTTTATACCCATGCCCCACTGCGTATGAAATTTCTTCGTGTCGCCACCCCACAGGCAACGCTCCCGGAGGTTGGCGAGCAGGGCGATACGGTCAGCCACGTAAAACTCCACGTCCAGCGTCAGCGCACCGCCATAGACGAAGGCGTCCCGGTCATGCAGTGTCGAGCCGTCATGCAGCACCTTTTCGCCCCAATTCACCGATTCATACCCGGCGAGAGCCGAAGCCCCCGCATAGACGAACACGATTTTACGGGCATCGGAAAGTATCTTGAAATAGTAGCCGCCTTCCGCCGTGAACTGCGCCACAGGTATGGAAGTGTCCTTGTAGGGGTTGTTCTTCAGAATATACTCACCTCCGAACACCCATTTATTACCCTTCTTCGTGTAGGTGGAGAGAGCCGCCCCGAAACTGTACCCGCCGTCGTTACCGCCGGGTTTGAAGCCGTCTGCCAGATTCGCCCTGACCTCGATACCCTGCATCTTCGGCAGGCATCGCTGGGCGTGCGCCTGCCCCGTGAAGAGTGCAAGCGACGCGATGATTATTGCGATGTGCTTTCTCATGGTCAGCGCACTTGGAGTTCGTTAATCGTGTTTGCACGTACCAAATCCTCATTTTCGATCACGAAAGACTGGTGGCGACCTCCGTTCTTCTCGTTCAGCTCCACCACGAGGCACTTGCCGTCGGGGATGGTGAACTTCGCCATCGTGAAGACCGTGCGCTCGCTTTTTTTGCCCGGCACGAACGTGGCGTAGTTCTGTGCGCGGAGCGGCAGGATGACACGCTCCTGCACGGCGGTACGCTTCGCCACCTTCTTGTCCACGATTTTCCATGTGATGTAGTCCACATCGAAAGGCACGTTGCTCTGGTTCCTGATTTCCGTGTGGAAATACAGAAGCCCGTTGTGCGTGTATATGCCTTTCAGAAGGTACTGGATGCCGAAACGCTTGCAGCCGATATGCTTCACCTCACGTTTGTTCTGCTTGTGGATGGACTTCATGATAAGGCGCACCAGCATCGGGCTTTCGCTGCCCAGCTCTTTCAGGTAGATTTCCTGCGCGTTGTTCGGGCGGTTCACCGCCTCGCCGTCATGGATGAAGTCGCACATCTCCACATTGAGCAGCAGCGGCTCGGCGGCGTACTTCACGTTGAAGGTGTAGAAACTCCCGTCCTCCGTGATGACAGACATGTTGGTTTCGTTCGGGAAGTTCCTCACGGTTGCCTTCACACGGATGACGTTCTCCGCTCCGTCGGCTTTGCCCGCGATCAGGTCGGGCGAGCCTAAATCGACATAGCGCACCTCCGCCGGGAAGATGACATGCACGGTCTTGTCGTAGGTCACTTCCAAGCCGTGCGGGGGAACCATGCGGTCAAAGCCCAGCTTTCTCGTCAGACCGTGATACAGGTCGCCGTCCGCCTCCTTCTGCGGATAGACCTCCTTTGTCAAGGTCGGTTGGTCACTTCCGTTGCTTTGCCCAACGGTTACGTTTTCCTGCGCGTTGGCAGTTGCGATGCCCATAGCGAGGGCAAACATCATGATTACTTTTTTCATTTTACTTTGGATTTTTAGTGGTAAATAAAAATTTGATTATTTCCTTAATTCACTCCTTGATAGAGCATGACCCTGTACCCGGCTTTCAGATGCACTTTGACGGTGCGCATCTTCTTGGCTATATACTGGCTCGTGCCTTGTATCAGCCCCTTGCCCAAGTCGGAGGCGAGCTGCGCCCCGGCATTGGTGGAGATGTTGATGCTGCTCCCCAGCGAGCCGCCCATGTTGGCGGCAACCTCCCGGACAGCGTTCATCTCCATCGAGTTGGGGATGAATATGCCGGGCTGTCCGTCCGTGTCATAGACCTCCAACTCCACCGGGATAACCGTACCGTCGTGTTCCAGCGAGGTGATTTCGATAGCGAGCCGTTCGCCCTGAATCTTGGCTGCGCCGACCACCACCGCATTACGGGGAATGATCCGGTCTGCTACCGCCATCGGCTCCAGCAAGCGCAACCTGACCGCCTGCCCGTCCGTCACGCTCTGCGCCCCATAGACACATGCCGGTATGGTGTTCCTGTCCGATACGGTTGTAATGCCCACCGCCGTGTTGAAACTGCGGTTGCGTTCCTGCGAGAAGGAAGCGACAAATTCGGCATTGCTCACGGGCTGTCCGAGCGAGGACACCACCTGATGCGTCACCTGCCTGACGGGTTTTGCCGTATTCTTTCCGGCTTTCTGCACGGGGGACGGCTCTGTGGTCTGTCCCGCCGCCTGCGTGCCGTTCTGACCGCCCATGTACTTCGCCGCCAGCTCGTAGGATTTTTCCATGAGTGCCACCTGCTCGTCCATCGTGGAGCTTCTCTCTTTTCCGCTTTCCAGTTCGGATTCGAGCGTGGCGATGCGTTCCAGCAGTTCGTCCATCTCCGCATTGTCGTTCTTCGGCTGCTCGTAGAAGTTGCCGAGTGTGGCATTGAGGTCACGGTAGGCAGCTGCCGAGGACTGGATGGTTTTCGGCGCGGGCTTCACCGCCTCTTCCGTTCCGCCGGGATTGGCAAGGTCGAAGTCGCTGTCCCCATCCGCTGCCGCCGTTTCGCGGTCGAACAGGTCGCCCAACTGCTGCATGGCGCGGCTGCGGTTCTCCTGCCGTTCCTCCATTGCCCCCTGCTCGTAGGCTTTCGCCTTGTCACCGATAATCCGGCGGTTCTCCTTGTCCGCGTCGGGCATCTCGATGTTGTAGCCGCTTGTTCCCGGTTCCTGCTCCTTGCCGGAGGACGGGGCGAATATCAGCCACATCGCCCCGATGAATACCAGCACCATAGCGGGAAGCACTATCATTTTCTGACGTTTCAGCCGTTGGGCTTCGGTCAGCGGCTTGCGCTCCTTCTTCGGCTTGTCGTTGCCGGGAGCCGTCTTGTTTTCGGGCTTGCTCTCCGTCTTGTTCTCAATCTTCGTTTCGTTCTTTGTCTGTTCCATATAAATAAGGTATTAAGTGATTTTCCGTTTTTTGCTGTACGGACAGTTCCACCTGTCCGGCATGGTCTGTCACCATCCGGCTACCGTCATTCCTGCCGATGTCATAGACGGCTTTACCGAAAGTGTAGAGGGCAAGCGTGGCGAATGCGGCGAGCATTGCCAGCACGATGCGCCTGCGTGTCTTCGGCGGCAAACCGTCCAGATAGCCCCTGAGCCTTGCCACCAGCATTTTCTTTTTGTCATGGAGTTTCCAATATGCGCCCCAAAATGATTTCTTGATTTTCTTCATATCCGTTTACCTTTTGATGGTTTGTAAATCCTTGTTCTCGATGATGGTGAATCCCTCGATGGTGAACCCGTTGGGGTTGTCGTCCGAACGAGACGAGTTCAAGAGGCGACAAGTGGTCACGAGGCTGCGCTCTGTGACGTTGCTCTGCCGGATGATCTTCTGCGTGGCGTAGGTCACGGCACGGTAGGGATAGCCGTTGAAGTCGCACACCACACTGTCCACTTTCAGCACTTGGTTGATGTTACCGGCGATGATGCGGTTGTAGTACCCTTTCTCGGCGAAGTCCGAATAGTAGTTCTGTTCCGGTTGTTCCTGCTTTTCGGCGGACTGCTCCTCCTGTACTTTCTTTTCGTAGCCGGAGGTGTCCACCTTGTGGGGCGCAAGCATCTCCTTGTTGCCGTCGGGGTCTTTCAGCAAGTCCTTGATAACCTCCAGCAGTTTGTCGGCTTGGTCCGCCGCGACACGGTAGAAACCGAAGCGGCTGGGTTCCTTGCACTGGCGGAAGAAGTTCTTGAAGAAGTTGTCCAGCACGTCGCCGTGCCGGTCGAATTGCAGGAAGCTCTGCGAGTTCTCCGCTTTCGCGGGGATACGCTTGGGGGAGCCGTCGGCGTTCAGCCCGGCTACCACGCTGATTTCGCCCGTCTTCTCGTCACGGACAACCAGCACGTCCTTTTCGTCTTTTTTCTTTGCCATCTGAAAAATGTTTTAATGGTTATTTTTGAAAGAAATTATGGATACGAGCCTTGTAGAAGGCTATATCTTCCTTGCGGAAGTCCTTTACATGTTCGGAGAGGAACGTCAGCACGTCCGCCTCGCTGTAATAGGTCTTTTTGCCGAGCGTCTTGTAGGGCAATGCGCCGATGCTGCGGTAGCGTTGCAGGGTGCGCTTGCTGATCTGGAGCAGCATGCACAGGTCTTGGTTGTCGAAAAGCCTGATCCCGTCCATCGGGTTCGGGGCTTTGCCGGACGGCTGCATGGAGAGCAGCATCTCGTCCTGACGGTCGAGCCGTTCCATAACTTTCTGCATCCAGTTCTCGAAATTGTTGCGGGTAAGCAGTTCCATGTCCTACGTCCTCCTTCCTTTGGGTTTGCCGCCCGTGCGCAGCGTGTGGTTGCGTTTCATCTGTTCCGGGGTCGCGGCATCACCCGTAATGGTGCTGTCTTCGAGCAGGCGGTCGATTTCCGACTGCCGGTAGCGGCACTTGCCGCGCAGCACGACATAGGCGATGCGCTGTTCGCTGCGCATGCGCTGGAGGGTGCGGCAACTCACGTTCAGCAGGTGCGCCGCCTCGCGGGTGGTGAGCAGCCTGTCGGGGGATTCTTCCTTCCTCCCGCCGGAAACGGCACGCACGTGTGCCGCTATCTCGGCTATCTGTTCCGTCAATGCGGTGAAGGCGGAACTTTCCATCGTTATCACTTTCATATTCAGTCTTTTCTTTTGGTTTCTGCGGCAAAATTCGGCAATAAACCAAAGGGGCTTTAACAGCTCACTACGTGGCTCACGTAAGATTTTTATGGATAATGGCTCCGTAACCCGGACAGACGGCGCAACAAGCTGCCTTTTAGCGGGAAACGGTGCGTGTTCATGGCGGCTTCGTTACCTTTGCGGCAAACTCTGAAATGTTTTGCTTATGGAAATAGTATCTATCGAGAAAAAGACCTTCGAGATGATGGTGGTGTCCTTCAACGCCCTCGCGGAGAAGGTAGCCACCCTTAGGCGCAGGAGCGACGGCGGGCGGATGGAAAGGTGGCTCACGGGCGAGGAGGTCTGCGGGCAGTTGAGGATCAGCCCGCGCACGTTGCAGACCTTGCGCGACAGGCGGCTTATCGGCTACTCGCAGATTAACCGCAGGTTCTATTACAAGCCGGAGGAGGTCAAAAGGCTCATTCCGCTTGTCGGCACGCTCTATCCCGGCGGAAAATGATTTTTATTATTCACAACCCACTGAATCCGAAATGATGATGAACGAGAACAATGAAGTGTTTACGATGGAGGACGAGCCGCTTGCCACCCTTGTGCAGAACATGCGCAAAGGCTCGAAATGGCTCTCCGCCTTTCTGGAAAGTTACCGCCCGCCGTTGGACGGGGAGCGTTACCTGACGGACAGGGAGGTGGCGGAACTGCTCCGTGTCAGCCGCCGCACCTTGCAGGAGTACCGCAACAACAGGGTGTTGCCCTTTATCCTTTTGGGAGGGAAGGTGCTTTACCCTGAATCGGGGTTGCGTGAATTGTTGGAGGCGAACTATCGCAAGCCGATGGAATAAGGCGGCTGCATGAAAAAAGGAAACGGACAACTCCTTCACGGGGCTGTCCGTTTCCTTTTTCTTATTTATATGCGTTATCAGCAATACCCGGCTTTTCCGTTCTGTATGAACATCACGTATGCCTGCCGCTTTTCCTTCGAGAGTGCTTTCTCTACCAGCCACGTGCGGAACACATGCGCATGGTAGGTGTTCAGCCGGAAGGCGACGGGGATGATGATTTCAAGAGAGTAAACATCCGCGTGCAGCCCGTTTTCAAGCCGCATGTAGCGGCACACTTCGTAGTCGTTCAGCACGTCCGGCTTGCGGACGGCTCTGATGGCGGCGTTCACTGCCGGGACGCCCGTGTGGAACAGTCCGGCGATTTCTGTGGCGGTCATCCATATCTCGTTACCGTTTACGCTGATCGTGTTGTCCTCTATGATGATTATATCACGTTTCATGGCTTCTCTGTTTTAGATGGTGCAACCTGCAAATTCCTCGATGCCGTTCAACCTTGCCGCAAGGTTTTCCATGTCTTGGTTGAGCTTCTCTTTGGTGATTTTCGCGTATATCTGTGTCGTCTTTATGCTCTTGTGTCCCAGCATGGAACTCACCGTTTCGATGGGTACGCCGTTGGAGAGGAACACCGTCGTGGCTGCCGTGTGGCGGCTCTGATGCCACGTGATATGCTTGGTGATGCCGCAACGCTTGGCGACGGAACGGATTCCGGCAAGGCACGTGTTGTAGTGGGGAACGGGGAAAATCCTGCCGTTCCCGCACAGACCCCGGTATTTGTCGATGATGCGCTTTGCGATGTCGAGCAGGCGGATATTGGACACCACGCCCGTCTTCTGGCGGTTGATGTTTATCCACTCGTGTTCGTCGAAGTAGGTGTGGATGTTCTCTTCCGTCAGGTTGCGCATGTCGGCGAACGACAAGCCGGTGAAGGCGCAGAACAGGTAGAGGTCGCGGTAAAGCTCCTGCTTGGCGTTTTTCAGCCTGCCCTCCATCAGCAGCCGGATTTCCTCTTTCGTCAGGAAACTGCGCACAGTTTCCTCCTTCTTGATTTCGTACTCCCGGAACGGGTCGCGTGTGAGCCACTCGTTGTTGATAGCGATGAACACCATCGTCCGCAAAGGGCAGACATACAGCCACACGGTGTTGGTGCAGCAGTGCTTGTCCGTGCGCAGGAACATCTCGAAGTCGGAGATGAAGGCGGGCGTAAGCTCTTTCAGCGCGATGTCCTTCACGCGGTAGCGGATGGAGAGGAACTCTTGCAGGTGCTTGTAAACGGTCTTGTATTTCAAGAGTGTACCTTTGGCTTTCATGCCGGCCTCCACCTGTTTCTCGTAGTCCTCGTTGTGCTGGCGGAACACCTGCATCAGCGTGTGGTAGCGGTGTTCCAGTCCGAGAAAGGCGTTCTTGACCTTCTCTGCCGTGACAAAGTTGTCACGCTCCATGATTTCCTGATAATGTCTGTTGATGCGTACACGCATCTTGTCGAGCATGCGGTTCGTTTCGAGTGCCGCCGTGCTTCTGCCCGTGACACGTCCCCCTTTGGTGTCCCACAGCTTGGGATCGACGGTCAGTTTGCAGCTGAACTGCATCTGGGTGCCGTCCACCGTGATGCGTCCCATGACGGGTACTGTCCCGTCCTTTTTCACTACCTGACGCTTGAGGTAGTAGATTACTGAAAATGTACTCTTCATCGTCCTTAATTTTTTTAGGTTCAAAATTAGTTGGTGAAGAGTCCGTTGTCGGTACGCAAAACGGGGAGGAACGGCGCAATCTTTTTCCGTAACCGGATTTGTTGCGTGGGTTGTCAGTAACTCACTAATCCTTAACGCCTTGTTTCGCTATCCGTGTCCGTTTGTCGCCCTTTCGGGCATGGTTACGGACAAGTAACGTAGCGGCGTCCTGATTTGGCTTCAGCGGTGATTGCGATGGCTTCACGAATAATCGGAAGCACGACTGAAACCCTTGTAACTCAATTCTATCACTATTTCTTTCCGCATTTCACTTTTTTGTAGTAACTTTGTATAGCAAATATTAATCGCAATAGTCGGTTTTTGAGTAAGTTTGTACAACGGTAAGATGCAAGCTGTCCGATGGCCTGATCGCCGGGAGAACAGGTCGGTGCGGCTGTCTTGTCTGAAATTGTAAACTAACCCAAATCAACCAACTCTATGCAAAAAATCGTCTCTTATGTTTTGTCGTGCCTGCTGGGTTTGCTTTTGACCGGTTGTTACGAAAACGACTCGTCGGCACCGGACATGGTGGACCCCTGGCTGCGTGAACGGACCCCTGTCAGTTTCCGGCTGGAGTCCCAGATCGGAGCGGCGGTCATTACCGATGACTGGCGCCACGACGATTCCGGCGCCATTTCCGTGCAGCTCGTTCTTGGCAGTATCGCCGACATGAGCCGCGTGCAGGTCACCGAAATCGAATTTGCCTACAACGCGACCGCTTCGGTCCGGCCCGGCAGCACGCTCGATCTGTCGTCGGGCGGGGATTCGTTCGTCGTGACGGCCGAGAACGGCGAGCAGCGCACCTATACGGTTACCTATACCGTTTTCAAAGAGCCTTTCGAGGGGGTTTATGTCCACGATCCGATCGCCGGTATTCTCGACGGCACCGCCCCCAAGAGTTCGATGGTCGTTTTCGGCGGCTGGGACGGCGGTGAAATCATCTCGACGGCTATGGACAAGTCGTGGCACTGGGGCGACGGATACACGCCTGCCGATGAGGAGGACAACATTGTCAGTATCCGGCTTTCGCGCGTTGACGAGACTTCGGGCACGAGCTACGGCACCTGCCTCAATCTGGCGGGCGACGACGGCAAGTGGGCCAACTACCTCTTCCAGAACAACGCCGAGAAGGATGTCAATGGCTACTATCGCATCGTTCCCAAAGGCAAAAGCCGGTGGTCGAAAGATTCTTCGGGGACCGTCTCCTTCTATGAATGGGAGGACGCGGAGTACGCCGAGCCGCTCTATACGATGACGGTCTTGGAAGCCGGTACGCACGGTCTCGCGGGCGGTAAAACCTTTACCGTGAACGATACGGCTTTCGGCCGCGGTTTTCCCGGTCCCTACGACTGGGAGGTGAATACCAACTGGGATGATGATCGTTGGCTCGTTCACAATATCCGAAATACGTTCTGGACCATGCTCAAGAGTTCTGATTCGGCGCTTGAAAATCACACCGAACTGCTTGAAGCGGAGTATTGATCTTCCCTTTTTCACACACGAACACGGATATTGTCATGACAACTGCATGTATTGCTCGCATTCTGCGGGTGTCCTTCCTTTTTGCCGGGTGGACCGGATTTCTGCTGACTGCCGTCTCGTGCGGTGGCAGCGATATAGATATTCCCGACTCGTACGGACAGACGGCTCCCGACCGGAATCCGGGTTCCGGCTCCGATCCTGACCCGGATCCGGACCCGGACCCGAATCCTGATCCAGACCCGGATCCGGAGCAGGTCACGCTGACGATGGTCGATCCTGCCGCGACGGCCGAAACGCAGGCGCTTTATTCGAATCTGTGGACCATTGCCTCCAGAGGCTTTATGTTCGGCCACCACGACGACCTTTGGTACGGCCGTTACTGGTACGACGAGCCGGGAGGCTCCGATACGAAGGCCGTTTGCGGCGACTATCCTGCCGTATTCAGCGTCGATTTCGGCCCGTTGATGGACGACCGGTTCGACCGTGAGGCGGACATGCGTGAAAACGAAATCCGTCGCCGGGTGATCCTCGAGGCCTACGAACGGGGTGAAGTCGTCACGGCCTGCTGCCACTTGAACAACCCGCTGACGGGCGGAGACTCGTGGGACAACAGCCATGCGGGGGTGGTGAAGGCCATTCTCGACGAATCGACCGCCGCACATGCGAAGTATATGGAGTGGCTCGATCGCGTGGCCGACTTCGCCAACAATCTTCGCGGGTCGGACGGCAGGCTGATTCCCGTCATCTTCCGTCCTTATCACGAACATACGCAGGAGTGGTCCTGGTGGGGGTCGAAGTGTACGACCGAAGAGGAGTTCGTCGGGTTCTGGCGTATGACCGTTCGTTACCTGCGCGATACGAAAGGCGTGCACAACTTCATTTACGCCATTTCACCGCAGATGGATGCCGTCTATGGCAACACGCGGGACAGGCTGCTGTTCCGCTGGCCCGGAGACGAATGGGTCGATTTCATCGGGATGGACTGCTATCACGGTCTGAATACGGAAGCCTTCACTTCCAACCTCCGTACCTTGAGTGCTCTCTCGCAGGAAAAGCTCAAACCCTGCGGCGTTACTGAAACCGGCCAGGAGTCTTTCGAGAAGGCCGATTACTGGACCGGTTGCATCCTTGCTCCTCTGATGGGACAGCGGGTGTCGATGGTGGTCATGTGGCGCAACAAGTATGTGGCCGGCAACGAATCGGACAGACATTTCTATTCGGTCTATCCCGGGCATGTTTCGGCGGATGACTTCAACATCATGTATGGGCGTTCCCGCTCGCTTTTCAGCGGCGACCTGCCCGATATGTACACGATGGCCGAGCATGTCACGGTCCGGTGATCGAGAACTGAACGAAAACCTTTAAGAATACGAAACCTATGGTGAAAAGCTTTAAAACGTCATTGCTGTATGCGCTGGTAATGGTGTTGGGTTGCGTCGCTCCCCCCCCCTCGTGGCGAGCGCTCAGACTCACACGGTTACGGGCGTCGTGAAAGATGAGAAAGGGGCTGCTCTGCCGGGTGTGACCATCATGGTGAAGGGCACGACTACCGGTACGACCTCCATGGCCGACGGCCGATACTCCGTCGAAGTCTCACCGGGAAACGAGCTCGAGTTCTCGTTCCTCGGTTATACCTCCCAAACGGTCCGGATCGCTTCGCAGACCGTGATTGACATTGTCCTGAAAGAGTCCTCGCTGCTGGCCGAGGAGGTTGTCGTCACAGCCTACGCGGAGCAGAAGAAGGTCAATGTCACGGGCGCCATCTCGCAGGTCAAGGGTACGGATCTGGTCGCCACGCCCGTGGCCAACATCTCGAATGCCCTGCTCGGCAATACGCCGGGTGTAAGCGGTCTTCAGACTTCGGGCGAGCCCGGACACAACGATGCATCAATACGTATCCGCGGTATTTCGACTTACGGTTCGGCCAACCCGCTGATTGTCATCGACGGCGTTGAGCAGCCCTCGGAACAGGCCATGGCCGAACTGAATGCCATGGATGCCAATGAAATCCAGGGTATCAGCGTCCTGAAGGACGCTTCATCGACCGCCGTCTATGGTATCCGCGGCGCCAACGGTGTAATCATCGTCACGACCCGCCGGGGCCAGACCGGGGCGCCGAAGGTCAATCTCTCGATGAATTACGGCTTTACGTCGGCGTCGAGCTTGCAGAAGGGTACTTCGGCTTACGAATACGCCCTGATGCGTAATGAGGCCATCCGCCACGACCAGCGGAGCTTCTCCGGTACGGAGAGCCTTTCGACCTACATCTACGACGACTACGATCTGTGGAAATTCAGGAACAACCGTGACTATACGCCCGTCGAGCTGGATGCCCGCGGCGACTTGACGGCCGCGCAGAAGGAACTGTTGAAGAACCAGCCCGCTCTTTATTATGCCAGCCGCGATCTTTACAAGGAAATGTTCGATAGGGTGGCTCCGCAGATGCAGATCAACCTGAATGTCTCGGGAGGTACGGAGCGCGTGAAGTATTTTGTTTCTTTCGGCTATTTCTCACAGCAGGGCATCACGACGGACATCCGGTATTACGATGCCGATACGGGTTCGAACTTCAATCGCTACAACTTCCGTTCGAATTTCGACATTCAGGTGGCCAAGAATTTTAAGGTGTCGGTCAATGTGGCCGGCCAGTTCGGCAAATCGCAGGGTTTGGGCAGCGGCAGCGACCCCTACGATCTTTCGGCGCGATACAAGGGCATCATGCAGTATATTTACGATGCCAATCCGTTCATCTCGCCCGGTATGATTGACGGCCATTTGATCGAAGGTTTCGCCGGTGTCGCCGGAACCGAGCAGAACCCGCTGGCCAATAAGACCGCCAGTACGATCGGCAACCAGAATGCCATCGTCAGTTTGTTGAGGGCCGGTACGAACAGCATTTTCAACTCGCTGCTGGACAACACGATCAAACTCGAGCATACGATGGATTACCTGCTCGAGGGCCTGCGTGTTTACGGTACGGTCAATTACCAGGACAACTACAACCGGATTGTGAAGTACACGCCGTCGATTCCGACCTACACGGTACAGCGCAATCCGACCGACCCGACCCGCCTCGACTTCTTCGGCGGCGGCATGGGGGCCGGAACTTTCGAATCGTGGGGTTACAGCAACTGGAACAAGCTCTATCTGGACGCCGGTATCGACTGGCACGACAGCTTCAACGGTCACAACGTCTCGGCGCTCGTGCTGGGCAAGGCTTCGCGTTATACGATGCCGGGAGACTCGTACAACGTGCCTTCGGGCGTGATGGGCTTCGTCGGTCGCGTGACCTACAACTACGAGGACCGCTACATGGCCGAAGTGAACGTCGGTTACAACGGTACCGAGCAATTCGCCGAGGGCCGGCGTTTCGGCTGGTTCCCGGCCTATTCGATCGGGTGGGTGCCGACGGCCGAGGACTTCTTTCCCGAGAACGACATCCTGACATTCCTGAAAATCCGCGCCTCTTACGGTGAGGTGGGCAACGATCAGTTGGGCGGCAACCGCCGCTTCTATTACCTGCCCAACACCTATAACCTCGATCAGGGCGGATATTGGCTCGGCAACTCCGACGGCTCCTCGCCCAATCCCTATTGGACCGGCGCCACGGAGGGAACGCTCGGTAATCCGGACATCACGTGGGAGCGGGCCAAGAAGTATGACGTGGGTATTGAGGCCCGTATGTTCCGCGATAGGCTCTCGATTACGGCCGATTGGTTCCGTGAGGACCGCCGCAATATCCTTACCACGCTCGGTACGATTCCGGGTATCTACGGCGTGGCAACCAGCTCGGTGCCGCCGGTCAATGTGGGCGTGACCAAGAACCAGGGCTATGAGCTGCTGGTTTCGTGGGCCGATCAGGTCGGAGATTGGCGCTACTCGTTGAGCGGCGATATCAGCTATGCCCGCAACAAGGTCGTTTACAAGGCAGAGGCTCCGAATCCCTACTATTGGATGAATGAGACGGGCTTTTCCATCGGCCAGCGCCTCGGTCTGGTGAGCGACGGGCTCTACAATACGAACGAAGAGCTGGCCAACAGGCCGTACAACACCTATACGGCCAACCGGGCTTCGCTGGGTGATATCCGCTATGTGGACCTCAACGGCGACGGCTTGATTGACAACAAGGATGTGGCGCCCATCGGTTTCCCGAACTATCCCGAGTACCACTTCAATGTGAAAGCCTCGGTAGGCTGGAAAGGCCTCGATCTGCGCGTGCTGTTCATGGGTACGGCCAACGGGTCCTACTACCTGACGCCCGGTATGGTCATGCCGTTCGACAAGAAGGCGGGCAATGCCTGGAAGTGGATGTACGACAACCGCTGGACTGCCGAGCGTTATGCCGCCGGCGAGAAGATCTCTTTTCCGCGCGCGACGTTCGACCCGACCTCTTCGGACAACAACTACCTGACGAGCGACTATTGGATGAAGTCGAGCAATTATTTTAAAATCAAGAATATCGAGCTCGGCTATACGTTCGATATGACCCGTGGGGCTCTGGCCCGCAGCCGGATCAGCGCCATCCGGATATACTTCAATGCGAACAATGTGTATACTTTCAAGAACGAACTTACCGATATCGGCATCGATCCCGAGACGGTGGACGGAAGCACCTATATCTATCCGCTGACCCGCGTATTCAGTTTCGGTGTGAACCTGACTTTCTAATGCTCAATACTGGAATCACAATGAAAAAAACACTCATAACATTGCTCGTGACCGTGTCGTTGGGGATGACCGGCTGTCAGGATACCTTCCTGCAGATGCCCGACACGACCGGAACCGTCGATCTGAACGAAGTTTACGGGTCGGCCAAGAATGCGAAAAGTGCCCTGATGACCTGTTACCGCGAGATTCTGCTCCACGGTCTGCCGGGCGGATGGGGCGTAAGCCACGGTACGCTCGGAGCCATCAGCGGCGAGGTCGCGCGCGGATACTCCTGGCACGGGACCTACATGATTGTCAATTCCGGTCTGAATGTCAACGGAACCGACGGTTCCGATGCCGGGGCGGACCACTTCGGCAACAACTGGGCCTACATCCGTCATTGCTGGACCGTGTACGAGAATATCGACAGGGTGCCCGACATGACTCCCGAGGAGAAGAACTACGTCAAGGCCGAGGCTTTGGCGCTGATAGCCTATCGCTACATGGGCATGTTCTACCGCTACGGCGGTTTGCCCATCGTCCGCAAGTCGTTCACCTCGCCGGCCGATCCCGAAGTCTCGATGGGCCGTTCGTCGCTCTCCGAGACGCTCGATTATATCCTCGAACTGTGCCAGAAAGCCTATGACGGGCTGCCCGAAGGCGACTGGAGCGCTGCCGACCAGGGCCGCATGACGCGCGGCGCCGTACTGGCCATCAAAGCCCGGACGCTGCTCTTCGCCGCCCGTCCGCTCTTCAATTCCGCGACGCCTTATATCGAGAGCGCCCATAACGACCTGGTATGCTTCGGCTCGTCCGATCCTGAACGTTGGAATACGGCCATCGGAGCCAACGAGGATGTGCTGGAGTGGGCCCTTGAGTACAATTACCGGCTGCTCAATACGGGCGGAGCCGGTGCCGGTCAGCCCAACCCCAACGCCTTCGCCGACTACGCCACGGCGACCTCCACGCCGGCCAACCGCGAGGTGCTGCTGGCTTACAAGTGCAACGAGACCGACCAGTGGACGTGGCCCGGCAGTGCGATCTTCTACTACAACAATTATTCGAATTACTGGACCAACAACCGGTACGATACGGATATGAGCGGTCTGTTGAGCAATTTCCTCGAACTCTACTACGACGAGAAGGGCGACGACATCGACTGGCCGAAAGTCGGGGATTCCGCTCCGCGCGATGCTTCGGACTGGCTGGAAAAGATCAACGGCATTGAACCCCGTGCCAAGGCCGACAATATCTTCATCGGTTTCGACGCCTTCAACAATCCGGGCAACTCGAACTGGACGGCCAACAGTTGGGGCCGTCAGACAGGCAATGCCGCCAAGACGGGCGAATTCCCCGAGGTGCTCGGCACGGACAAGGGTTGCGCGGCTCCGACCAAGTTCTACTATAATGCGGGCTCGCGCGTCTGGTTCGAGTTCCCGCTGTTCCGCATGGCCGAAATCTACCTCAATCTGGCCGAAGCCTACAACGAGTATGGAAACCCCACCAAGGCACTCGAAAACCTCAATATGGTGCACAACCGCGCCGGTCTGCCGGCCGTCACGGAAACGGACCGGGATGCGTTGCGTGAGATTATCCACCGCGAACGCGCCGTCGAGTTCTATCGGGAGAATCTGCGTTACTACGACGTGAAGCACTGGAAGGATGAGAATATAGATAAGGGGATCATCGGCGGCGACATGCGCGAGCTCCAGTTCAAGGTCAAGGCCGACGCTTCGGGCAGTCTGAACCTGCCGGAAGGTCTCGAATCCTATTGGAATGCGGTCACCTATACGTCCTACTGGAACCCCCGCATGTATCTGGAGCCGCTGCCCCAGTCGGAGATCAACAAGGGTACGCTGGTACAGAATCCCGGATATTAATATTGGCAACCCCTGCCGTAAAACATTTCGATTATGAACAGACATATCATTATACCGCTGCTTTTCATTGCGGGGTTTTTCTCGACCGCTGTCGCGGCGGCCTCCGGGCGGGAACCTGCGGTCACGGCCGATTCGACACAGGCGAAGGGCCGGGTGACGCCCGGGCTCCTTTTCGAAACCTCGCAGCTTCGCTCCACGGCGGCCGTATCCACGGCCGACGGGCCGGCGCTGGCCAAAAACCGACAGACGAACCTGACCAACTCCTTCGCCGGACAGTTCACGGGCCTGACCCTTTTCCAGGGTTCCGGAGAGCCGGGCAACGATATGGCCAGTTGGCTCGTTCGCGGTATTGGATCCTACGGGAAACCCGGTTATAACACGGCCAAGATCTTCGTGGACGGTTTCGAGGTCAATGCCGACTATATCGCCTACCTTTCTCCCGCGGAGATCGACAAGGTCTCCGTTCTGAAAGACGGTGCCGCCCTCTCGATCTTCGGCGACCGCGGTGCCAACGGCGTCATTTGGATCGAGACCAAGCGCGGCGAGATCGGACCCGCCTCGGTCTCTGCCTCGGTACACTACGGTATCCAGCAGGCTACGACCTATGCCAAGCCGCTCGATTCATACGGTTATGCCACCCTCTATAATCAGGCTGTCAGCAACGACAACGGCAGTTGGTCGCCCGCCTACGATGCCGCCGCACTCGAAGCCTACCGGAACGGTTCCGCGACGAATGTCGATTGGTATGACGAGGTGCTGCGCGATTCGGGCTATGTGATTGACGGCGACGTCACGTTCCGCGGCGGTACGCAGACGGCCCGTTACAACGTCGTGCTGAACTACCTCAACCAGCAGGGGCTGTTCGACGTCAGCAACAGCGATTCGCGCTCGAACCGCACCTACGAGCGCTATGGACTGCGCGCCAATCTCGACTTCACGATGTTCAAGTTCATCGAGGCCCGGGTCGATCTGGGCGGACGCATCGAACGGGGCAAACGCCCGAACATCACGATCGACGATCTCTTCTATAACATGGCTCGCTATCCGTCGAACATCTACGAGATATGGGACGACGAGGCCCATACCCATTATTCCGGTACGTCAACCTACAACAGCAATCCGGTCGCTTCGATCAATGCCCTTGGGTGGCGTCAGGCGCAGTCTCGGGTGTTGCAGGGTAATTTCCAGCTCGTCGAGCGACTCGACTTCATCACCGAAGGACTCTATTTGCGCGAGGCTTTCTCGTTCAATACATATACGACGAGCGGCTATTCGAAGACCCGTAACTATGCCCGTTACCACAACGGAGTGCGTACCACTACCGACGAAGATACGTCGCTACAGGCCAGCGGTTACGGTTCGGACGGCATGGAGGACTGGAAGCAGGGGCATATCTCGCTGGGCTATGACCGCCAGTTCGGCCGGCATGCCGTCGATGCCGCGGTCAATCTCCACATCTCGGCTTACAACGGCGACGGTATTTTCTCCTATCAGTACCACTACCTGAACTATAACGGCCGGGTCAATTACAGTTATGACGATCGTTATGTGGCCGAATTCGGATTCTCCTACTTCGGCAACGACGCTTTTGCTCCCGGCAACCGCTGGTCGTTCTATCCTTCGATCTCCGCAGCGTGGGTTCTCTCCAACGAGTCTTTCCTCAGGGATTCGAAAGTGATCGACCTGCTGAAGCTCCGCCTTTCCTACGGACGTAGCGGGTTCGCCGATTCGGACGCGACCAGCGTATTGTCCGGCTATTCGTCCAACGGACGCTTCCTCTTCAAGGACTACTATACCAACTCCTACATCGGGTCCTTCTACACGGGGGCTACCGAGGGGGTATGGCAGAGTTCGCTGGTCAATATGTTCGTGCCCAACAGCGCCATCCACTCCGAGCGCAGCAACAAATACAATATCGGTGTCGATGCTTCGCTCTGGGGCAAGCTCTTTGTGACGGCCGACGCTTTTCTGGACAAGCGGACCGGCATCCTGACGCTCGACAATTCGATCATGGGCTACTACGGCAAGAACAACTATTTCAACAACATCGGCAAAATGACCAACCGCGGTTTCGAGATTTCGGCCCTATGGTCCGACCAGCGCAGGGATTGGGGCTATTCGGTCAATGCCGCTGTTTCGTTCAACCGCAATACGATCGACTACATGGCCGAGGTGGCTCCTGCTTACGATTACAACGCCGAAACCGGTCGTCCCTACGGCACGCTGATCGGGCTGGTGGCTGACGGATTCTACGACGTGAGCGACTTCAACGACGACGGTTCGCTCAGGGACGGGTTGCCGCAGCCGATGTTCGGCAGCGTACAGCCGGGAGACATCAAGTATCTCGATCTGGACAACAGCGGCTATGTCGATCAGAACGACGTGACCAAGATCGGCAAGTCTCCCTATCCGGAGTGGACCTACTCCGTTGGCGCGATGTTCCGCTACAAGGGGTTCGATTTCAGCTTCCTGCTTGACGGCATCGCCGGAGCTTCGTACAATCTGCTCGACAATTCGGTGCAGACGATGGCGTTCGTGGACAACGGCAATGTTTACCCGCTGGCGCGTGGTGCATGGGCCTATTATCCCGAACAAGGGATCGACACCCGCCGGACGGCGATCTATCCGCGTTTGACGACCCAAAGTAATGAAAACAATTACCGGCTGAGCTCTTTCTGGGTGAAGGACCGCGATTTTCTGCGTGTGCGGAATATCGAACTCGGTTACAGCTTCAAGGACCATCCCAAGTTCCGCGAGGCGGGCATCGGCGAGTTCAGGATCTATCTGAACGTGATCAACCCCTTCACGATCAGCAAGCTGATGTCGGACTACGATCTCGATCCCGAACTGCTGTCGTACCGTTATCCGGTTCTCAAGTCGTACAATATCGGAGTCAGCATCACTTTCTAATCAATCATGGAGCATATTATGAAAAACTTGATATTCAGAGCCATTCTCGCAATACTGTGCGTCGGCACGATGGAGGGGTGCGACGATTTCCTCGATACGAGTCTCGATCAGAATGAAACGGGAGAGTCTATCGAGACGACCCTCGGAACGCTGTGGAAGTTCGGCAATGCTTTCTATACGCCCATCACGGACGGATATACGGTGCTCGATTCGAACCTTTTTGCCGCGGCGTCGGACGAGGCGCAACAGACCAAGGTGCTGTGCGATGCCAGCTATTTCAACCAGGGGGTCATCAACGCCAACCTGAATCCGATCTCCAACCTCTATACCGATTGTTACGAGGGAATTCGCGCTGCCAATTTTTTCCTGGATTATACGGCCGACGGCAAAGGCGAGTATATGATCGGCATGAACCGCGATACGATCAATGATCGTCCCAACTATGAACGGGATCTGGCTTCGCTGCATTACTACCAGGCTGAAGCGCACGTCGCCCGGGCTTACTATTACAGCGAGTTGATCAAGCAGTACGGCGGGGTTCCCATCGTGGAGAGCCCGTATGCGGACGGTCAGTTCGTGAGTCGGTCGTCGTATGACGAGGTGGTCGATTACATCGTCTCGGAGATTGATAACTGCAAGGACCGGTTGGCGGTCGATTGGAACGACTACACCGAGCGTAACGGCCGCTTCACGCTGGGCGCCGCATTGGCCATCAAATCGCGGACTTTGCTTTATGCCGCCTCGTTGCGGAACAATCCGGATGGCGATCTGGCGAAGTGGGAGGCGGCTGCGGCGGCTGCCTACGATTTGATCAGCAACAGCGAGCTGAACTATTCGCTGGACAGCGATTACGGCTCCTATTTCGTCGGCAACCGCAGCCTGAGCAGTCCGGAAACGATCTACGTGGTCCGCCGCGGGATGTCGAACGACATGGAGAAGAACAACTATCCCATTGCGACGCAGGGCGGCGCTTCGGGAGTGACTCCGACGCATAATCTGGTCAAGGCTTACGAGTGGATTGGAGAGGTGGATCCCGCGAATCCCTATGCCAACCGCGATCCCCGTCTGGAGGCGAGCATCGTGACCAACGGCAGCACGTGGAACGGCCGGACGATCGATCAGTCGGCGGGGGCCATGGACGACATGGCGCAGCCCAATGCGAGCCGGACCGGCTACTATCTCAAGAAATTCCTGACCGACAACCTGAATCTGACGCAGGGCGCTACGGCCCAGCACAACTGGGTGGTGTTCCGCTACGCGGAGATTCTTCTCAACTATGCCGAGGCGATGAACGAGGCCTACGGCCCCGACGACAACAACGGATACACGCTGACCGCACGCGAGGCCCTGCAAATAGTCCGTGACCGTGCCAGCATGCTGCTGCCCGAAGTAACGGCGGAGAATAAGGATGACTTCCGCGAGGCCGTCAGGCACGAGCGCCGGATCGAACTGGCTTTCGAGGATCACCGCTATTGGGACCTGCTGCGCTGGAAAGATGCGATGGAGGTCCTCAATGAGCCGGTTTACGGCGTGAAGGTCGCCAAAACGGATGGGAACGGCTGGTCGTACGAAGAGGTGGAGGTGGCGAAGCGCACTTTCCTCGAACGGAACTATTACATGCCTTTCTCCCGTTCGGAGGTCGAGAATTCGAATCACACGCTGGAGCAGAACCCCGGTTATTAATATCAGTCGATGAGCAAATCTTAAAAGAGAACAACTATTATGAATATGGGAAAGAAATTTGTGCTGTTCCTGGCGTCCGTCTGCATGATGGGTTTTGCCGCCTGTGACGGAGACGGGGATGCCGATTACGGATTCGGCAAGATATACATGCCCCAGGCCATGCAGTCGGGAGGGTTGAACAACTCCTATGCGGTGCCCTCCGGCGACGGTGAATACACCTATAATTTCCGGGTGACCGCGGGCTATGTGAAGGCCGTTCTGGGCGTGACGCGATCGGGAAAACTGTCCGATGCAAGGGGATTTTCGGTGTCGGTTTACACGTCGGAAGAGGAGACGGCGGCCGCGGTGTCGCAGTTCGGCGGCGAACCGATGCCCTCCGACTTCTACGAGCCGCTTCCCCGGTCGGTCACGGTTCCGTCCGGCAAGTCGGGTGAAGTCTTCTACCTGGAGATTCCTCGGAGCGGGCTTTCCGATCCGGCCAATGCCGGCAAAAAGTATGTGCTGGCAGTGGGCATTTCCGATCCCACGGCCTATGAACTCGCCGAAACCGGTACGGTGACCGCGGTGATTGTCGATGTCGATGCCCTGAACGATGCGGTCGAGGCGCTTTAGTATCATCTTGAATAATTAACCCGATGGAAACGGTGTGTCCCCGGGTCGGGGCATGCCGTTTCCCTGAATCAGACTTGCGCGTATGAGATTCCTGTCAATTTTTTTCAGCCTGTTGCTGTCGGGCGGTTGCAGCGGCCGCTTCCATTCGATCGAACCATCCACTCGCACTCCGAAATTGTATGAACGCACGGATTTTACGGTGCTGCTGACCGCCGATTACCGGAATGCCTACCTGCAGGAAGAGGTGGCGCTGGACATGCTGATCGAAACTCCTTCGGGCGAGGAGCGCCTGTTGCCGTGCTTCTGGGTCGAGGGCAAATCCGGAGCGGAGTCGCGCTGGGAGGCCCGTTTCACGCCCCAGGAGCCCGGCCGTTATTTTTGCCGGTTCCGGTTGAGCGAGCAGGGCGAGGAGGTCGCACGCTCCAGGGCGGTCGAACTCAGCGTACAGCCTGCCGCAGAGGGCGAGCGGGGTATTCTCCATGTCCGTGACAACTGGACGCTGGTTTACGACGACGGAACGCCTTTCCGGGGTGTGGCCGAAAATATTTGCTGGGAATCGCGTGCGAATGACGATTCGAAGTTTTTCAAGGAGCTGCACGAGCAGCACGACCGTTACAACTACGACCGCATGCTGCCGCTTTTCGCCGAAAACGGAGGCAATTTCATCCGCGTATGGATGTGTTCGTTCAATTTCCCGATCGATCAGCACGACCATTTTAACAATTTGCGCTATACGCCCTCCGACGAATATTATAATCCGAGCGCCGTGGAGCGCTTGGACTGTTTTGTGGATTTGTGCGAGCGGTTGGGTATCCACGTTATGCTCTGCATGGGCCAGGGGGCCGTGCCTGCTGACCGGGAGTTCTTCAACGGAGAGCCGCAGGCGCGGCGCTACATGAACCGGTTGCGTTACATCGTAGCCCGTTGGGGATACAGTCCGGCAATTGGCATGTGGGAGTTCTTCAACGAGATCGACAACATACAACACCGAAATCCGGGCGGGCCGATCCCGGCCGAAGAGATTGTGGCGTGGCACGCCCGCATGGGCAAATACCTGAAGGAGATCGATCCGTTCGGACATCCCGTCACGACCTCGATTTCGCATCGTGATCTGGCCGGGTTGAACGAAGTGCCCTCGTTGGATATCAATCAGAAGCATATCTACCGCAATACGGCGATCATCCCTTCGACCATCCGCGACTATGAGGAGCGTTTCGGAAAGCCCTACGTCATCGGAGAGTTCGGCTACGAGTGGGATTGGTCGCTGAATTTCGACGATTTCGCCGATGACATGGATCGTGATTTTCGGCGCGGACTCTGGTACGGGCTCTTTTCGCCGACGCCTGTCACTCCGATGAGCTGGTGGTGGGAGTATTTCGAGAACCGTGGCATGATGACCTATTTCCGGGGTGTGCGTGAAATTTCGGACCGGATGCTGGCTGCCGGCAACGGAGCCTTTGAGACGGTGAAGGCCGACTGCACGCCGCTCGAAGCCATGAGCGTCAAATGCGACCGGACGCTTTTCGTCTATCTGTACAACAACTCGGACAGGCGGATCGAGGGTGCCGAGCTGACGGTCGGGGCGGACATCGGCGGCGTTTATGCGGTCGAATGCCTCGATCCGCAGAAATACGCGTGGATGGATCCCGTTGGGGGCCGTTCCGGCGAACTGCGGGTCGATGATATCGAGATAGAGCCTTACGGCGAACGGATTTATGTATTTACTCCTGAAAAACAATAAGTCATGCGTTTGAACATCGGACTTGCCATGCTTTCCCTGTCGTTGCTGTCCTTTGCCGAGGATGCGGAGGCGCAGAAGACGGCGCAGCCGTTGCCTCCTACCAATTTCGGACTGGTCGTTCCGCAACCCGAGTCGGAGCTTCCGAAATCCGAGACGCCGCCCCAACAGGCGGTTCCCAAAGCCAAGCGGCCTGTTGAAGTGCGTCTCGAAAAGTCGGATGACGCCACCTGGACATTGGCCGGCGGTTGGGAAATGACCGATGCCGATCGGGTCGTGGCCGAGGGAGGCTCGCTCTTCAGCCCTGCATACGATACTTCCGGGTGGTATAATGCGGTGGTGCCGGGAACGGTGCTGACCACACTGGTCGATGCCGGCGTCTATCCCGATCCTTACTACGGGCTGAACAACATGGCCATTCCCGAAAGCCTCTGTCGCACGGAGTGGTGGTACCGGATCCGTTTCGACAAGCCTGCCGATGTCGCCGGGCGTCGTGTGTGGCTGAATTTCGAAGGCATTAACTATCGGGCGGACGTATGGCTCAACGGCCGGAAACTCGGCGATATCCGCGGAGCCTTCGTCGAAGGACTGTTCGACGTGACGGAATGTTTCTCCGACCATAACGTGTTGGCCGTGAAGATCTATCCGCCCTATAATCCGGGCATTCCGCACGAGCAGTCGAAAGCCGCCGGGCGGGGCCCAAACGGCGGGCAGTTGTGTCTGGACGGTCCTACCTTTATCAGTTCTGAGGGGTGGGACTGGATTCCCGGCATCCGCGACCGCAACATCGGCATCTGGCAGGACGTGACCCTCGCATATACGGGCGACGTTACGTTGGCCTACCCGCAGGTGGTGACCGACCTGCCTCTGCCCGACACGTCGTCGGCCGACGTGACGGTCCGCATGGAGATGACCAACCATGCCGCCGTCGGGCGGCATGTCGTGCTGTGTGGCCGGATCGACGGCGTGACCGAATTCGAGTATCCGGTCGAACTGGCGGCCGGCGAGTCCCGCACGGTGAGCGTTTCGCCCGCTGAGATTCCGGGACTGCATCTGGAAAATCCGCGGTTGTGGTGGCCGAACGGTTATGGCGATCAGGCGATGTACGACCTCGATCTGCGGGTGAAGTGCGGCGGCGCGGAGTCCGACGTCCGGCGGGTTCGCTTCGGCGTCCGGGAGTTTTCCTACGAACTGACGGCCGATACGCCCCGGGGCGAAGAGATTCGTTTCGAGTTTCAGCCCACGAACGACGTACGCGATGGTGAACCGTTGTTCGATACGTTTCATCGGCGTGTCGTGCAGCAGGATGTCGTGGTTCCGGCCCTCCGCGAGGGGGTTGATGTCTCTCGTCTGCGACGTATCGGGAAGGATGCGACGTCGCCCTATCTGGTACTCCGCTGCAACGGAGTGCGGATCTTCTGCCGCGGCGGCAACTGGGGCATGGACGACGGCATGAAGCGGGTGTCGCGGGAACGGCTCGAACCGGCTTTCCGGCTGCACCGCGAAGAGGGTTTCAACATGGTGCGCAACTGGACCGGCGAATCGACGGAGGAGATCTTCTATACGCTGTGCGACGAGTACGGCATGCTGGTGTGGAACGACTTCTGGATCTCGACCGAGGGCAGCAATCTGAACGTCAATGACGAGGACCTTTTCATCGAGAATGCCCGGCAGACCGTTAAGCGCTTCCGTAACCACCCCTCGATTGCGGTCTGGTGCCCGCGCAATGAAGGTTACGCTACCCCGACGATGGCGCCGAGACTCGAGCGGTTGATTGCCGGGGAGGACGGGACTCGCTTTTACAGCCCCAATTCGCGTTATATGAATCTCCGCACAAGCGGTCCGTGGCATTATATCGACGAGAAGGAGTACTTCGCCGTCCAGGCCTGCGGATTCACGACCGAACTGGGATCGCCGTCGGTTCCTACGGCCGAGTCGATGCGCAAGTTTATTCCCGAATCGGAACGGTGGCCTATCAGCGATACGTGGTATTATCACGATTTGCATTTCGGACTGCCGGAGTACTGTCAGGCCGTGGACGATCTGTACGGTAAAGCCGAATCGCTCGACGATTTCTGCCGCAAGGCCCAGTTGATCAACTACGACAGTCACCGGGCGATGCTCGAGGCGTGGAACAGCCGCATGTGGAATTCCGCGTCGGGTGTCCTGCTGTGGATGAGCCATCCGGCCTGGCCGAGCCTCGAGTGGCAGACCTATTCGTGGGATTTCGAGACCCACGGTTCGTTCTATGGTTGCCGTAAGGCTTGCGAGAAGCTTCACGTGCAGGCCAATCCTCACGATGGACAGGTCTTGGTGGTCAATACCACGCGCAACGACTGTCGCCGGGCGCGGGTCGTGGTCTCGAGATATACGTTCGACGGGAAGCGGCTGGACGGACTGTCGGAAAACGTCGCCGTGATCGCTGCCAACGGTGTGACGCCGGTTACCGTTTTGCAGCCGCTTCCGGGCGATCCGTGCCATCTGCTGCGTCTGGAGCTCTTTGTCGAGGGGAAACGGGTATCGGTCAATGACTACTTGCGCAGCGCGGACCGGAATTTCACCGCGTTGAACGGAGTGGCGGCTCCGGAGCTGAAAGCCCGGCTGCTCGAATCGCATGACGAGGCCGGCAACCGTTGCGTACGGGTCGAGGTGGCCAATACGGCTTCGACTACGGCCGTCGCCGTCAAGTTCAATATCCGGAAGGCGGAGAGCGGAGAGGCTGTGCTGCCGGCTTATATCTCGGAAGGATACATCCACCTGCTGCCCGGCGAAAAGCGGATCGTGGAGGCCGAATTCCCGGCTGCGGATGATACGGTCTTCTCGGCTGAAGGATACAATTTCGATAGGAAAACGCTGTTGTCCCTGTAAGGCCTTTGCGTCCCGGTGACCGCGGGATCGGCTCCTGCCGGGCCGGAACCGAACAAGCGCTGGATCAGACATGCCGGCGGGAAAACGCGAGCCGAGGGGAGATCATCCCCTCGGCTCGCGTATGACCGGTGATCGTGCGGTCCCTATCCTGCGGGCGTCCCTTTCGTGCGTTTCATCCGATCGGCGTCGCCCGGTGCGGCGGACGGCCGTCCTCCCTTTCGATGAGAGTTGTGACCTCCATGCACATACGTGCGTTGTGGTAGGGGCATTTCCAAAATCCGGCCTTGTCGTTGCGCCGATTGACCGTACCGTCCGGAAGAATGCTCCACCACCATTCGCCGCCTTCACGGTCGATCAGGTGCGTTCGGATGTATTTCCATGTTCGCATCGAGTCTTCGATCGCTTCGGCCCGCCCGAAATAACGGTAGAGGTAATAGAGCCCGATGACCGTTTCGGCCTGCACCCACCAATGGCGCTCGCCGTCGATCGAGCCGTCGGCATGACGTTCGTAGATCATGCTGCCGTCGGGCCGGTAGCCTTCGAGTGCCGCTTCGGCGATCCGTGCGCAGCAACTCCGCGCGCGTCCGAGCAGTTCGTCGTCGCCCAGTGTTTGAGCCGTTCGGAAAAGGAGCCACGATGCTTCGATGTCGTGACCGAACGATATGTCGCCCGGATGGCGGTCGTGCCATGTTTCGTCGAAAAAGAGCCCGAGATGCCCGTCCGGAGTCATGATGCGCGTGAAGAAGAGTTCGAGCAGATGACGTGTCTGACTGCGCAGCCGCTCCTCCGAGGGGTAAAGCCGCAGCAGATTGGCATACCCTTCGAGGATATGCAGATGCGTGTTCATCGTTTTGTGCTCGTTGGCGTCCTTGTCGCTCAGGCGGACATCCTCCAGGGGGGACCAGTCGCGGGCCGCCGCCTCGAGGTAGCCGTCGTTCTGCAGATCGAACGAATGGGCCTCAATGGTTTCGAAGAGCCGCCATGCCTCCTTCGCCGCACGCGCGTCATCCGTCGCGCGTGCGTATTCGCTCAATCCGTAAATGGCGAATCCCAACGCATAGAATTGCTTGCGCGTATCGGCCGGCGTGCCGTCGGCACGTACCGACCAATAGACTCCGCCGAATTCCGGGTCGATGAAGTGGTCGAGGAGGTAGTTGCGCGCGCAGGTCGCTGGCAGGAGCAGCTCCCGGCGTCCTGTCATCCGATAGGCGGCCGAGAAGGTCCATATCAGGCGGCCGTAAAGTACGGCGCTCTGATCGGCGTCGGGATAGAGCGTGCCGTCGCCGGCTATGCGTCCGTAGAAACGGCGTTCGGCGGGAGCCATCACCCGTTCGGTCCAAAAGGGCAGAATATCGTGCTCTAACTCATCGAGCAGTTCCTGCCGGAAGGTTTTCAGTAAGTCATTCATGATCCTCGGTTTTTCTGCGTATCGACAGCTCGCCGGCAATATGCTTCATGCGGCGGTCGTTCAGTGGATAAAAGACCAGCAGCAGGGAGGCCAGCGCACACCCTGCGGCGGGCAGATAGCTCATGAGCAGTCGCAGTCCGAAGAGCGTCTGCCCGGACTGCACGGCATCGGCCTCCGTATTGTATCCGTAGGCCGCCAGCAGCCAAAGGATGAGGGCGCTGCCAAATGCACCGCCGAATTTTTGGGCCATTGACGATGAGGAAAAGATCAGTCCTGTTGAACTGTGCCCGTGTTTCAGTTCGGAGTAGTCGGCCACGTCGGCGAACATGCTCCACAGCAGCGGGAAGGTCATCCCCGCGAAGGCTGAAATGAGCACTTGCAGTACGACGATTGCCCAGCAGCCCGCCACCGAGAGGGGCATGTGGAAGAATACGACGCTCAGGACCCCTGAGCCGATGAGCGCCAGCATGTAGGTCTGCTTCTTCCCGATACGGCGGGCGACGGGCGACGCGAGAGTCACGCCCAGCATGTTGGCGACCTCGCCGATGGCCAGGAAAGCGCCGCATGAGAGCAGCAGGTTGCCGCCGAGCGAATTGTCCTCGCCCAGATAGTCCTTGAAATAGTAGGCCGCCACGCCGCCGCGTATCGAATTGAAAAGCAGTACGCAGATGGCCACGCCGAGCAGTATCCACCACGGGCCGTTGGTCATCAGCGAACGAATGTCGCCGGCCACGCTGTGATGCGTGCTTTTCGTCTCGGAGGAGGCCTTCACGCGCTCCCGCGTCATGCGGAAGCAAAGGAAGAAGAGCACGGCGCAGAGCACTCCGATGACGGCCGTGGCCGTTTGCCAGCCCCGGGCTTCGGCTGCGATCCTCGCCGCACCGTCGGTCCCGACGAACGGCGGGGTGAAGAGCGTGCAGAGGGGCTCGAAGAGGGCCAAAGCCAGAAAAGATCCGCCGTAGGCGAAGAACATGCGGTAGGAGGAGAAGACCGTACGCTCCTGGGAGTCGGCGGTCACTACGCCGAGCATGGCGCCATAGGGGACGTTGATGGCCGTGTAAACGATCATCATCAGCATGTAGGTCGCATAGGCCCATATCAGTTTGCCCGTATAACCTAAATCGGGCGTCGTGAAGGTCAGCACACCCGCGGCCGCGAACGGCATGGCGATCCAGAGCAGATAGGGGCGATAACGTCCCCAACGCGAGGTAGTGCGGTCGCAAACGATCCCCATGACCGGGTCGATGACCGCATCGGCCAGTTTCGTGATGAGCAGCATCATGGCGGCATGCTCGAGCGACAGGCCGAAAATGTTCGAATAGAAAAAGGGCAGGTAGTAGGAGAAAATCTTCCAGAACATGCTCGATGACATGTCACCGAGTCCGTAGCCGATCTTTTCGGAAAGCGGGGCAGCCATATCGTCAGCGTTTGAGGTTTTTGCCGATCAGCTTTTTGAGCGTTTCGACGCTGTGGCCCGTAGTCAGCCCGTCGGCCGGCGTGTGCAGGCAGTAGTCCACCAGCCGATCGACGGTCGAGGTGGCCACGTGCATGCGGGTGTCGCTCGAGGCGTAGTAGATGAACACGCGCCCGTCGGGATCGGCAATCCATCCGTTCGAAAAGAGCACGTTCGAAACGTCGCCCACCCGCTCTTCTCCTGCCGGACCCATCAGCAGACCGCCCGGCTCGGCGATCGGTATCCAGGGACGTTCCAGTTCGGTCATGTAAAGATAGAGTACGTAGCGCAGGCCTGCGGCACACCCCCGGACGCCGTGAGCCAGGTGCAGCCATCCCTGCGGTGTTCGGATCGGATGAGGGCCTTCGCCGTTCTTGACCTCCTTGATGGTGTGGTAGTAGCGGCAGTTGATGATACGCTCCTCGCGTACCTCGGCATGCGTAATGTCGTCGATGAGCGCCCAGCCGATTCCGCCGCCGTTGCCGGCCTCGATGAAACCCTCCTGCGGACGGGTATAGAACGCGTACTTGCCGTCGATGAATTCGGGGTGCAGCACCGCATTGCGCTGTTGGTGGCGGCTCTTCAGGTCCGGCAGGCGTTCCCAGTTCACGAGGTCTTTCGTACGGGCTATGCCGGCCGAAGCCACGGCCGACGAGAGATCGCCCGGACGGGCTGCGGGGTCCTTGCGCTCGACGCAGAAAACACCGTAGATCCAGCCGTCTTCGTGAGCCGTCAGACGCATGTCGTAAACATTGGTCGCCGGTTCGCCGTACTCGGGCATCGTCACGGGGTAGTCCCAGAAACGGAAGTTGTCGATGCCGTTCGGCGATTCGGCCACGGCGAAAAACGATTTGCGGTCGGCGCCCTCCACTCGTGCCATGATCAGATAGCGGCCGTTGAACTTGATGGCGCCGGAGTTCATCACGGCATTGACGCCGATCCGTTCCATGCAGTAGGGATTGCTCCGCGGGTCGAGGTCATAGCGCCAGAAGAGCGGTGCGTGAGCGGCTGTCAGGATCGGATAACGGTAGCGGGTATAGATGCCGTTATAGGCCGGATCGGGTACATTGGGACGGGTAACGAGGGCTTCGTAGCCGGCTTCCAGCTCGGCTATGCGTTTCTGAAACGATTCCATGTCGATCTTGTTGCGTTTTCGGTTTCGTTATGAGTTGTCTTCTGAATCATCGTTGTCGGGAGTGCGTCGGCTCACCTGCTCTCCTCCGCAGGGAGTCCGTCCCGGAGAAAGAGAGTCCGGGCGTCGGCGTGAAAGCGCAGGAAATCCTCCTCGGAGGCTTGTCCGGGCCAGGGCGCATAGAAATGGCCGGGTTTTGCGTCGTCCGGAGCATTGCGCCATACCAAGACATAGGACGGGGTGTATGTTCCGATGCCGCGTAGCAGACTGCCGCTCCACCATTTTGCTTCAGGAATCCCCTCGCGTCCTGTTTCCGACACCGCGTAGGGCTTACCCGTATCCCGCGAAAGGGAGTCCATCACGGCCAGCGACCGGTTCAGGCCGGAGACGAAACGCTCCGAACCGTCTCCGTCGTAGGCATCCAGGCCGAGTACATCGACCCATGCGTCGCCGGGCCAGCGTTCGAGGTATTCTGAGGAGGACATACAGGGATTCGGCGAATAGACGGTCACGATTTGCGCTCCCCGCATACGGAGCCGATCCACGGTCATTCGCCACAACTCCTTGTACTCGTCGGAAGTGCATAGATCCTCTCCCCACCAGAACCAGCTTCCGGTGTGCTCGTGCCAGGGCCGGAAAAGGACCGGAATGGTTTCGCCTTCTGCCGTGCGGAGCGAGGTGATGAATGCCGCGACATCGTCGAGCCATCCCATAAAGCGGTCGTGACAGCTTCCGCCCGGCAGCACTTCGTGCACGACATTCCGTTGTGAGACATCCCACGCATCGCCTCCGGTCAGCGGATTCCGCGGATGCCAGCTCAGCGTGACCAGCCCTTCGTGCCGGTGGTGATCGACGATCATGCGCCGCATCGTTTCGAAGGGTACGCCGTCGAGATTGCGTCCCTTTGCCAGTTCCAGTTCGCCCAGGTCGCAACCCAGTACGGCCGGACGGTCGCCGCAGACATCGCTCACGTCGCTGCGTTCCGGCTCGTAAGACCAGGATACGCCGTAGAAGGGGTAGTCCTGCTGACCGAAAAAGAAGTGCCCCGAAGCGGCTGCGGCGCGCAGCGTGCGGAGTACTTCCGCAGGATTCCGGTTTCCGCTGCCGCATGCCGATGAAGCGGCGTGAAGCTGCAATGTGCGGTTTGCCTGCGCGATCTCGCGCAACGTTGTCGTATCGGATGCGAAAACCGAGTTGAGCCCCTGCTCCTCCTGTGCCGGGTCGCCGCAATAGTCGTCTCCCTGCTGCCAGCGCAGATGCGCCGGTTTTGCGTAGCCGCCCCAGCCCCAGAAGTTGCAACCGGCGATGATTCCTCCCCTCGCGGCGTCGCGCAGCAGGCGGGAGAAGATCGTGCGATAGAAACGGTCGCGGGAAAGGGTCGGAGAGCCGGGGGCGAAGCTGAATCCGTCGCGGGGATAGCCGAATTCCTCGATAACCAGCGGTTTGCCCAGACGCTGTGCCACGGCGGCGTGGCGGTCGATGTAGTCGAGTGCATTGCGGCAGGCCGTATCGCATGCCCCGGCGACGCTTTCGCGCTGGATCCATCCCCAGTTATAGGGCCAGATATGGATGTTGGCATAATCTATTTCGGGAATGGCATGGATACGCTCCCAAAGTCCCAGATCGCCTTCGCAGCCGTTTGCGCCTTCGCTGCCTGTCGAGACCATGTGGTTGGGGTCCAACTCTTTCAACAGCCGTGCCGTGGCTTCGATCCATTCGAAGAAGCGCTCTTTGTTGTCTTCCGTGAAGGCGCGGGGTTCGTTGGCGATCTGCCACGAGAAGATGGCCGGATCCTCGGCGTAGGGCCGGCCCGTATAGCGGTTCGTGCGGGTTACGATGCGGCGCACGTGATCGAAGAAAAGTTGCTTGCATCTGTCTGTCAGTTCTCTTTGATGGTATTGGGACACGTATTCGAGGAAGGTTTCCCAGCCGTCGCGTCCCGGAACGGGATAGGTGCCGCAGCCGCTCCATTCGAGGTATTGTGAATAGCCGCCGCTCCACTCCCATGAGTTGGTCAGGTAAAGTACGGCGTACATCTGCCGTTTCCCGAGTTCGGCCAGTAGGAAATCCAAACCGTCGAGCGCTTTTTCGTTGTAGATGCCCGGTGCGGTTTGCAGGATGGGTTCGACTTTCGAAACGACGCCTTCGCTGCCTTCGGATCCCACCAGGATCCGGAGGTTCGTGATACCGGACCGTTTCATCCGGTCGAGTTCCCGGCACAGGCGGTCGCGGTCCGCATTGGGGCCTTCGGCGGCCAGCAGGGCTCCGTACCAGAAATTTGCCCCCACGAAATAGGAGGAGGCGTAGGGGATGACGAATCGGGCGTTTTCGACGCGGGCGAATTCGGCCGTGTTCGCTCCGGAGGAGCAACCGCCGAGGCCGAACAGCGCCAAGGCGGCGAATGCGGGCAAACGGTTCATAATGCGGATTGATTTTCAGACAAAGGTAGCTGTTTGGACGAGATAAGAAATATGATATTCCGACAGAAGATAGTACTTTTTTATTCTCGTCGGTCCCTCTTCGGAACAGGGGGTCCGAAGAAGATCGGTTTTCGGCGGAATAATATTATTCGGGACTGAGGTTCATTTCCTAAATTCGAAGGCGCTCTGAAATTCCGATAGTATGGAAAATGCGATGAACCTTTGTCTTTGTCGGCTGTGGTGGCTGTCCGTTTTGCTGTCGCTGCCTGCGACATGTGCGAATTCCGGTGCTTCTCCGTCGCCGCGGCCTTCCGTTCCGGTCCGGCAAGGCACGCTGATACTTGGCAGCCGAATTCTCGACGACGCTTATATGGGGTGCGGGGTGCAATGGGATCCCTATGACGTCCACGGCGACGGCGGCCGTCTTTCGGCCGCGGACCGGATTCGGCTGGAAAAACGCCTCGATTACCTTTCGCCGCGGATCATCCGCGTTATGGTGAGTATTGGCCCGTATCTGACCGATGGCAGGTTTGATCCCGCGTCGGACATGGAGGACCTGCACATGATTTTGGGTTATTGTACGGGGCGCTCCATCCCGGTGGTCTTCGGTGATTGGGGCGGCGGCTTCGTGGATGTGGCGGCGAAGACGGTGGACGAGAACCGCATGGAGCAGAGTGCGAAGCTGGTCCGCTATTTGCTGGAGGATTGCGGTTATACCTGCATCCGCTATTTCAATATGGTAAATGAACCCAACGGGTCCTGGTCCTCCACGCAGGGCGACTGCGATCTGTGGGTCCGGGCGGCCCGGGCGATGCACGCTTCGCTCCGGCGATGCGGGTTGGGCGATCGGGTGACGTTGGTCGGCCCCGACGCGGCGGTCTGGACGACGGCCGAGACGCATTGGGTGAGCCGGACGGCTGATGAGCTGGGCGATGCCGTCGGCCTGTACGATATACATACCTATCCTTCCAAGGCGGAAATCAACGCCGGCGAATACGGTGAAATGATTGCGGCCTATCGGGCGGCGGCTCCGGCGGAGCGCCGGATGATCATGGGTGAGATCGGCATCAAGTTTATCGACGAACGCGATGCGGCTTACGCTGCCGAGAACGAGCGCCGTGCGGCGCGATGCCCGTATGCTTCGCCTGCCGATTCGCAGATGTCGGTCTTCGATCACATGTACGGAACGGATATGGCCGATGCGATCATGCAGACGGCGGCCAATGGCTATTCGGGCTGCATCGTCTGGATGCTCGACGATGCCATGCATGTCAATGAACCCGGCCGACTCAAGATATGGGGCTTTTGGAATATTCTCGGCGAGGAGCGTTACGGAGCATCCGCGGAGCGGATTCGTCCGTGGTATTATGCCGTTGCACTGTTGAGCCGTTATTTCCCGGCCGGATCGCAGATTCTGGAGAGCACGGTTCGCGGTGTGCCGGGGGTTCGGACCATGTGGGGACGTTCTGACGGCAAGCCTACGTTGGCGATCGTCAATACGAATCGGGACCGGGCCGTCGAGCTGACTCTGGAAGGGGCGGATTCGTCGCTGGCCGGCCTGGATCGTTATCTCTATGCCGAAGGAGGACTGAAGCTGGATGAAGAACGCCTACTTCCTGTGGATGAGCGGATTGCGCTGCGTTCCGGCGACCGGATCCGCATAGATCCCGGGTCGATGGTCGTCTATACGGCGTTGGAGTAGTCCTGTCCGCCGGGCGGCGGGGCGCATCCTCGCGGCGGCGTGCCGGGACCGCTCAGAGACCCCGGCGGGCCAGCCGCCAGGCCAGCGCGTCGTAGAGTCCGAGTAAGGGGCTCCGCCATGCGACGGGCAGGGCGTTCAGCACCTGCACTTTGCGCAGCGTGCGGCGGTAGGTTTTCGTGTAGGAGAACGCGCGTGCGGCGCGCGCCGCGGCCTCCGTATCGCCCTTGGCCGAGAGGATCAGCGCCTTGCCCAGCGCGGCGCGGGCGATGAATTCGCGTTTCTCGGCGGGAGCCGAAGGGTCGTACAGCTCCTCGAACGAATGGCGGGTCCGTTCGGGGGTGTAGCCGGCCGCGGAGCGGTTCGACGCCACCTTCGAGTAGCATGCCAGCCGTTCGGGCGAGAAGCAGACCGGATAGCGCGAGGCGATCCGGATCCACATGTGGAGGTCCTCGGCGATCTTCATGCCCTCGGGAAAGCCGCCTACGGCGCCGAACACCGCTTTGGGGATGCACACGGCCGAGGGGATGGCGATGTAGCGGTGGGCCGAGTCGCGGAAGAAATTCTCCACGACGCCCCGCGTCCGGAGTGTCGGCGCCGGGAACAGGCCGTCGCGGCTTAGGATGTCGAAGGCCGTGCAGTACATTCCGCAGCCGGGAAATTCACGGATCATGGCGGCGATCTCTTCGAGGAATCCCGGGCGCCACGCGTCGTCGGCGTCGAGCAGGGCGACGTATTCGCCCCGTGCCTCGGCGATGCCGCGGTTCCGGGCGGCGGAAACCCCCGCGTTGGACTGCCGGACGAGACGTACGAGCGGCGATCCGACCGCTTCGGCCCGCTCGGCGCCGCGGTCCGTCGAACCGTCGTCCACGACGATGATTTCGGCCGGAAGGCGTGTCTGCGCGAGCACGGAACGCAGGGCCGCTTCGATTTCGCGCTCCTTGTCGTAGAGGGGGATGACCACCGAGATGAGGGGTTCCGGCATGTGTTGGGCGGTTTTATTGCGAAGATACCGATCTTTTGCTATTTTTGCAAATAAAACGCGCGCATGACCCTTTCCGAGAAGATAATCCGTCTGATCCGCAATACGTTCGACACGGTGCTGTATTTTGCCGTGATGGCCGTGAAGGAGGATTTCCGCAACTACGTCGGGCGGGCGGGACGGACGCCCGGGGCGGACGCCGGGCAGGTCAGGCCGGGTCGGTCCGGGAGCGTGAAGGGCGGCGGTCCGGCCGCGGAGGATTCCGGCGGCGTTCCGGGCGGCGTCCAGACCGGACGGCCGCGGGAGACGATGGCCGTTCTGGGCAACGGCCCGTCGCTCACCCGCGAATTGCCCGGCCTGCTGGAGCGGACCGGGGACCGCGACTTCATGGCGGTCAATTTTTTCGCGCTCGACGAGCGTTTCACCCTCCTGCGTCCGGCCTACTACGTGCTTTCGGACCCGATGTTCTTCCGCGAGAGTGCCTTCCGCGACCGTGTGGCCGGGCTTTACCGGGCGATGAACGGGCGGGTCTCCTGGCCGATGACGCTCTACGTGCAGTATTACAACCCCGAGCGGTTCGACTATCGGGCCGTGCTGCCCAATCCGCTCATCCGCATCGTGCCGTTCCATACCTACATGTACCGCGGATTCCGCAGCGTGGAGTTCTGGCTCTTCCGCCGCGGGCTGGGAAGCGCCAATTTCGGGACGGTGGTGCAGGTCGGGGAGTATGTCGCGCTGTTGCTGGGGTACAGGCGCGTGGAGCTGTACGGCGTGGACCATACGCTGCTCGAAGGGCTGTGCGTGGACGGCCGGAACCGTCTTTGCCGTGCCGACCGGCACTATTACGATGCGGGAGCGCCCGCGGCGCCGCAGCCGGTTTTCCGGAAGGTTCCGCCCGTACCCTATACGATGGCGTCGTATCTGGCCGAGGTGGCCGAACTGTTCCGCGGCCACGAGGTGCTGCGCGACTACGCCGCCTCGCTCGGGGCGCGGATCGTGAACTGCACCCGGGGGTCGATGATCGACGCCTACGAACGGGCCGCGGAGTGATGCCGGCCGTTGCGGGGCGGCGGGGCGGATGCGGGGAAAAGCCGCCCGAGATGTTTCCGCGAACGAAAATCGCCCCCGTCGGAGCGATCTCCGACGGGGGCGAATCGTAAGGCTCCGACTCGTCGGAAGGCCTCTTTGGCCGCTACCGGGGCAGGGTCCAGCTGGCGGCGATGATCTCGGCCATCGTGAAATCCTCGGGATAGTCGATGTCCATGCCCTCGATCCGGTCCACGACGGCCATGTAGGGTCGGTCGCCGATGCGGCGGTGGCGTTCGCGCCATAACGCGCGCGGGAAGATGAAGAAGGCGCTGGTCTCGATGTAGATCGGTTCGATCGTCTGCGTGCGGGGAATCGCGTCGGGCGAGTAGTTCAGCGGCCGGCCCCCGTACCAGGCGAAGGTCTGGATCCGTTCGGCGCTGAAGGCCGAGTCGTACGCTCCCGAGCGGACCTTGCTGAGCGCCGCGGCGACGGTCTCCGCGCGGATGAAGGGCGAGGTGGCGTGCGCGAGCACGTAAAGGTCGGCATCGACCTCGGAGGTGAAGCTGTCGTAGATTTCGCGGCCCAGCGTGGTGTCGCGGTCCAGCTCCTCGCTGCGCCGCCGGAAGCGGACGCCCTCGGGCAGCAGCGGACGGATGCTCTCGTCGCTGCAGTAAACCCACACTTCGTCGATGCCCTCCGTGCGGGTCAGCGTCCAGAGGATGTGGCACATGAGCGGCTCGCCGCCCAGCAGGCGCAGGTTCTTGCCCGCGACGCGCTGGCTGTTGAGCCGGATCGGTACGAAAGCTACGGTTTTCATGCGTTGGTTCGGTTGTTCGGTTATTCCTGCACCAGCAGGTTGCAGCCCCGGATGTCCGCGCGGTCGATGCGCCCCTCGACGACGAACGAGCCGTCGGCTCCGACATGTCCGACGTCCTCGGTCTGGATGAAGGCGCACGACCAGCGGTTCGCCAGGTCCGTGATGTTCAGTCCGCCGCGCGCGCCTGCCGGAAGCGTGCAGAACGGGTCATTGACGTCGCGCGCCGCCACGCGCATCCAGGCCGGGCAGCGGAAGCGGTTGCCGCCTGCGGAGTAGGCCTGCGAAGTCAGCTCCGCCATGCCGTATTCCGAGTGGATCGCCCCGACGCCGAATGCCCGGCAGAGGATCCGGTGGAACTCCTTTTTGGGAATCTCTTCGCGGTAGCCCTTCATGCCGCCCGTCTCCATTACGACCGTATTCTCCAGCTTCGGGGCGTAACGCTCCGCGAGGTCCCAAAGCGCATAGCTCACTCCCAGCAGGATCTTCGGCTTCGGGTCCGCGCGCATCGCCGCCAGCAGCGCGTCGTAGTCGTCGAGGTAGAAGCCGCCCGAGCCGCAGTCGCCGATCAGGCGGTCGGCCATGTAGATCAGCGACGAGCCTTTGCGGCGCAGGTAGTTGGGCAGCAGGGCGTAGAGGCTCCACCGGGCCGGGTCGCCGTAGAAGGTGCGGAATGCGCGGCGGAACGTCTCCTCGTAGAGCGCCAGCGACCGCATCGGGTGGCGCGAGGAGGTCATGCCCGTCGTGGCGCTCGACGTGAAGACGGCTTCGGGCTCCGCGTCGCCGCAGTAGATCTCGTGCGTCTTGAAAAGCCCGATCGGCAGGCAGGGAATCTCCGCGGCGCGCCGCACCCGGGCGGGGTCCGCACCGATGAGCGCGAGGTACTCGCGGTAGGGGGCGCACTCCGCGGCCTGCCGCCGGAACAGCGCCAGGGCGGCCCGTTCGAAAGCCGCGTCGTCCGCGATACGGAATATGTCGTCGGAGGGAATCATCGAGTGCAAAGATAGTGCAAACCGGGCGCACGACCAAGTCCTGCCGCCGGGTTTTGCATCCGCGGGGAAGGACATCGGCCGCGGAGCCGCGGCGGGCGGGACGTTCCGCCGTTCCGGCAGAGGCCCTGCCGCAGGGGCGGGTTTCGGAAATTCGGTCCGGGCCCGCATCGGCGGAAAGAGAAACGGCGGCTGCGGTCCGGATCGTTCCGTTCCGTAGCCGCCGTTTCCGTGCGTCGTACAGGCCCTTGTGCGGTGCGGCGCGCGGTTCTGCCGCGTGCCGCACCCGCTGCCGGGAATCCTTACTTCTTGCTCTTGGGAGCCAGCATCATGTTCATCTTCTTGCCGTCGAGCTTGGGCATCATCTCCACCTTGGCCACCTCCTCGAGGTCGGTGGCGAAGCGCAGCAGCAGGATTTCGCCCTGCTCCTTGAAGACGATCGAGCGGCCGCGGAAGAAGACGTAGGCCTTCACCTTCGAACCCTCCTTGAGGAAGTTCATGGCGTGCTTGAGCTTGAAGTTGTAGTCGTGGTCGTCGGTCTGGGGTCCGAACCGGATCTCCTTGACGGTCACTTTCACCTGGTTGGCCTTCAGCTCCTTGGCCTTTTTCTTCTGCTGGTAGAGGAACTTCTGGTAGTCGGCGATGCGGCAGACGGGGGGATCGGCCTTGGGCGAAATTTCGATCAGGTCGAGCTCCATCTCGTCCGCCAGACGCAGGGCGTCGCGGATCGGCATGACCTGCGGCTGCTCCACGTTGTCGCCCACCACGCGCACCTCGGGTGCGGTGATCTGCTGGTTGATGCGGTGCGGATTCTCCTTTTCGGGCAATCTGCGTCCGAAGCGGTTGTCCGGTTTCGGTCTGTTATTCCCGGGGTTGAACGGCCTCGGCGGGAATGGTTTCGGTGCTGCGATAGTTGTAAAAGTATTAGTTGATGAATCGGTTTATTTCTTTTTCAGCCTGTTGGCCTCGACCTCCTCCCGGACGAGTCCCGTGAGGAAATCGCGGAAGGCTTCGGTGGTCATCTGACCCTTGTCTCCCTCGCCCTGCGCGCGGACGGAAACCAGCCCTTCGGCCTCCTCCTTCTCGCCGACGATCAGCAGGTAGGGGATGCGCTTGAGCTCGTTGTCGCGGATCTTGCGGCCGATCTTCTCGTTGCGGTCGTCCACCTCCGCGCGGACGTCGTTGGCGTTGAGGTACTCCGAGACCTTGCGGGCGTAGTCGTTGAACTTCTCCGAGATGGGAAGCACCACGACCTGTTCGGGCGAGAGCCACAGCGGGAACTTGCCGCCGGTGTGTTCGAGCAGCACGGCCACGAAGCGCTCCATCGAGCCGAACGGTGCGCGGTGGATCATGATCGGGCGGTGCAGTTTGTCGTCGGCGCCCTTGTACGTCAGGTCGAAGCGCTCCGGGAGGTTGTAGTCCACCTGGATCGTTCCCAGTTGCCATTTGCGGCCGATGGCGTCCTTTACCATGAAGTCGAGCTTCGGGCCGTAGAAGGCGGCTTCGCCGTACTCCACGACCGTCTGCAACCCCTTCTCCTCGGCCGCCCGGATGATGGCCGACTCGGCCTTCTCCCAGTTCTCGTCCGAACCGATGTACTTCTCGCGGTTGTTGGGGTCGCGCAGCGAAATCTGTGCCGTATAGTTGTCGAACTTCAGCGTCTTGAAGATATAGAGCACGATGTCGATCACCCGCTCGAACTCCTCGAGCAGTTGGTCCGGCCGTACGAACAGGTGCGCGTCGTCCTGCGTGAAGCCGCGCACGCGCGTCAGTCCGTGCAGCTCGCCCGACTGCTCGTAACGGTAAACCGTGCCGAACTCCGCCAGACGCACGGGCAGCTCCTTGTACGAACGGGGCTTCGAGCGGTAGATTTCGCAGTGGTGCGGACAGTTCATCGGTTTGAGCAGGTACTCCTCGCCCTCGATCGGGGTGTGGATGGGCTGGAACGAGTCCTTGCCGTATTTGGCGTAATGGCCCGAGGTGACGTAGAGCTCCTTGTTGCCGATGTGCGGGGTGATGACCTGCTGGTAGCCGTACTCCTTCTGCACGTTGCGCAGGAACTGCTCCAGCCGGTCGCGCAGCGCGGCGCCCTTGGGCAGCCACAGCGGCAGGCCCTGCCCCACGCGCTGCGAGAAGCAGAACAGCTCGAGGTCCTTGCCCAGCTTGCGGTGGTCGCGCTTCTTGGCCTCCTCCATCATCTTGAGGTACTCGTCGAGCATCGATTTCTTGGGGAACGAGATGCCGTAGATGCGCGTCAGCATCTTGTTCTTCTCGTTGCCGCGCCAGTAGGCTCCTGCTACGGAGGTGAGCTTCAGCGCCTTGATGTAACCCGTATTGGGGATGTGCGGTCCGCGGCAGAGGTCCGTGAACGCGCCGTTGGTATAGAAGGAGATGGTGCCGTCCTCGAGGTCCGAGATCAGCTCGACCTTGTACTGGTCGCCCTTCTCGGTGAAGGTCCTGAGCGCTTCGGCCTTGGGGACCTCGCGGCGGACGAGCTGCTCCTTGTTGCGGGAGAGCTCCTGCATCTTCTGTTCGATTCGCGGAAGGTCGGCCTCGGTGATCGGCGTCGGGGAATCGACGTCGTAGTAGAAGCCGTTTTCGATGGCGGGGCCGATGCCGAACTTGATGCCCGGGTAGAGCGCCTCGAGGGCCTCGGCCAGCAGGTGCGACGAAGTGTGCCAGAAGGCGTGCTTGCCCTCGTCGTCGTCCCATTTGTAGAACTTGACCGAAGCGTCCGTTTCGATCGGGCGCGTCATGTCCACCGTCGCGCCGTTTACCGAGGCCGCCAGCGAGTCAGCAGCTAAACGAGGGCTGATGCTCTCCGCGATCCGGTACGCAGTCGTCCCTTTGGCATACTCCTTTACCGAGCCATCGGGAAATGTAATTTTAATCATAAGATCGAATATTAAAGTTTCGGGGCCTTCGGCGCTTCCACAATTACGAGACGGAATACGCCTCCGGGTTGCCCGGTTTTTGTCCTTACGGTTTTTCGTATCTTCGCCGGCGGGCCTTTGCCCGTCCGCCGGGATGCTCCGCTTCGGGATCGTCCGCCGCGGCTTCGAGCGCCTTCTCCCGCATCATCGCCCGTCGTGCCCTGCGGGCGAGGACGAGCGACCAGACGATCCAGGCGGCGTCGAGAACGAGATCGGAGACGACCTCGCCGGTGTCGTTCCCGCCGCCGGCCGACAGCCGGCAGAGGTTCCGGATTCCCACGGCCGTCCAGCCCGCCGCCAGCGACACGCCCGTCCGCCACAATGTCCGCGGCTTCATTCCCGTCGCGCGTCGGAGGGGTTACTCCTTGTCGGTCTGCGGCAGGTCCTTCACCGACACGTCGCGGTTCGACTTCTCGCGTTCGGCCCGTTGCAGCGGGTTGGCCGTCCACTCGGCCCGTGCGCGGCGGTGCCGCACGATGTCGATGGCCGCGTAGATCGCGTTGCGCATCGACTGCGGGTCGGCCTGGTCCTTTCCGGCGATGTCGAACGCCACGCCGTGATCGGGCGATGTCCTTACGGCCGCGAGTCCGGCCGTGAAGTTCACCCCGTCGGGCGAAAGGGTCTTGAACGGCGCCAGCCCCTGGTCGTGGTACATGGCCAGAATGCCGTCGTAGCGGGTGTATCCGCCTCCGGCGAAAAGCCCGTCGGCGGCGAAGGGACCGAAGGCCAGGATGCCCTGCCCGAACGCCTCGACGATGGCCGGACGGATCGTCTCCTCCTCCTCGCGGCCCACGAGTCCGCCGTCTCCGGCGTGGGGATTCAGGGCCATGACGGCGATGCGCGGCTCGACCACTCCGAAGTCCTCGACGAGCGAGCGGCGCAGCGTCGCCAGGTCGCGGACGATCTTCTCTTTGGAGATGCTGCGGGCGATCTCCGAGACGGGGATGTGTTTCGTCACGAGGCCCACGCGCAGCCGGTCGCTGCACATGATCATCATGGGTTCGCCCTCCAGTTCGGCCCCGAAGTATTCGGTGTGGCCCGTGTAGCCGAATTCGTCGCTCTGGACCGTCTCCTTGTCGAAAGGTCCCGTGACGACGGCGTCCAGCTCGCCCGCCTTGAGGTCGCGCACGGCGGCGCGCAGCGCTTCGACGGCGGCGCGGCCCGCTTCGGCCGTCGCACGGCCCGGTTCGGGCTGTTCCACCTCGCCGGCCGCGACGAGCGCGATCTTCCCGCGCCGCGCCTCGGCGGCCGAGGCCGCGGGTGCGAACTGCACGGGTTCGGTCTCCCGGAGCGTATTTCGGTAATAGGCGGCGGCTTTCGGCGATCCGTAGATGACGGGGGTGAAGAGCTCCGTCATGCGCGGATCGGCGAGCGCCTTGAGGATGACCTCCCAGCCGATGCCGTTCGGGTCGCCCTGCGTGATGCCTATTTTGAGTTTCTGTTCTGACATAGACAGGTGTGTTTCAACCTACAAAGGTATAAAATATTCAGAATAACCAATACTCCGCGGGGGTATTTCCTTGAAAAATTCGGCTTTTCCGCGTTCCGCGTCCGCTCTCCGGCGTCGGGCCCGCGGCCTTTTCCCGGGCGGTGTCTTCCTTCGGCCGCGGGGCGCCCGTCTGCGGCCGTTTCAGCCGTTGTCCGCTGCCCGTCGGCGGAACTCTGCGCAGACGATGCCCGTGGCCATCGCCACGTTGAGCGATTCGGAGCTGCGGCGGTCGGCGGGGTAGGGCGGGATGAAGAGTTTGTGCGTGACGGTGTGCGCCACGGCGCCGGTGACGCCGCGGCCCTCGTTCCCCATCACGACGATTCCCCTCCGTCCGTCGATGCGGGCCGTGTGGATGTTCTCCCCCTCGAGGAACGTGCCATAGACGGGCGTGCCCCGCCCGGCCGCCCGGGCCAGGAGCGGCGCGAGTTCGGCGTAGTGGACCCGGACGCGGAGGATGGCCCCCATCGTGGCCTGCACGACCTTGGGGTTGAAGCAGTCGGCCGATCCGGGCGAGCAGACGATCTCCCCGATGCCGAACCAGTCGGCCAGGCGGATGATCGTGCCCAGATTCCCGGGGTTCTGCACCTCGTCGAGCGCCAGCGCGAGCCGGTCGCCCAGTCGTTCGGCGTCGAGCCGGTAGCGGGGGATTTCGACCGTCGCCAGCGAGTTGGACGGCGTTTTGAGCAGCGACAGGCGCTCCATCTCGCGCGGCGAGACGGTCTCCACGCCGGGACCGTCGAAGACGCCCTCCAGCGCATAGATCCGGCGCACGCGGAGGTGCGAGGCGCGCAGTTCGCCGATGAGCTTCGCGCCCTCGGCGACGAACAGTCCGTGCTCCGCGCGGCCGCGTTTGTCGGCCAGCGCGCGGACGAGTTGTATTTCGGCTTTCGTCATGGTCGTTTTTCGATCGTAAAGGTAACTCCTTCCTGCGCCGCGTAACTCTCCGGAAAGAGCCGCCGGGCCTCCCCGGCCAGCGCCTCGGCGTCCTTGTAGCGCGACGAGTAGTGGCCGATCACGAGCCGCCGGGCCTCCGCCCTGAGGGCGGCCTTCGCGGCGTCCTCGGTGGTCGAGTGGCCGCGTTCGCGGGCGATTTTCCGCTCGGCGGCGGCATAGGTCGCCTCGTGGTACATCAGGTCCGCGCCCCGGCACAGCTCCGCGGCCCTGGCCGAGAAGTTCGTGTCCGAGAGGTAGGCGTACGAACGCGGGGCGTAGGGCCGGTAGGTCAGTTCGCCGTTTCCGAGGAGCGTGCCGTCGTCGAGCCGCACCGCCTCGCCCCGTTTGGCTGCGGCGATCTGGGCGATCGACAGCCCGTATTTCGCGATCTTGGACTTGTTTACGTTCAGCGGCGGCTCCTTCTCCCGGAAGAGGAATCCGGCGCACGGCACGCGGTGGCGCAGCGGGATGCTCCACACCTCCAGCGTGCGGTTCTCGTACAGCAGTGCGTGTTCGGTCGTCCGCACCTCGTGCCACACGACCTCGTAGGGGAGCTCCGTGTCGAAATGGCGCAGGTGGCAGGCCAGCAGCTCCCCGAAGGGCGCCGGGGCGAAGACCTCCAGCGGGGTGCGGCGGCCGTAAAGCCCCAGCGTCGAGAGCAGCGGGAAAAGTCCGAAGACGTGGTCGCCGTGCAGGTGCGAGATGAACGCGGCCCGCAGTTTCAGCGGGTTGATGCCGTAGCGGACGAGCTGCTGCTGCACGCCCTCGCCCGCGTCCACGAGGTAATACTGTTCGTGGACGTTCACCGCCTGCGCCGACGGATGCCTGTCGGGCGTGGGTTTGGCCGAGGAGCAGCCGAGGATGGTGACCGCGAAACTCATGGGATTATCGCCGGAATTTGATGAAGGTCGCTTCGAGCCGGTTCGTAACCATGACGTTGCGCTGGGTCGTGGCGGTGCGGGTGCTGCTGCCGTCGTCGCTCTTTTCGATATGCTCGGTCGTCGTGAAGGTCGGCTCGGAAACCGTGCGGCTGATTCCTTCGAAGACCACGGCGTCGGCGCCCTTTTCGCGGGCGCACTTTTCGATGGCCTTTTGTGCCTCCTCGAGGTCGCTGAAGGGTTGGGGCGTGGCTATGATGCGCCCCATCGTTTCGTAGCTTCCGGGCACGTCGTTCCAACTGAAAAAGAGTTCGGGATTGTCGGTGACCGGATAGGTCTTGCCGATGTAGGTGGTCTCTACGGCGCAGGAACTCATCGCGCAGGCGGCACACAAGGTGCATGCGAGGATCGGAATACGTTTCATCGAATCGGATATCGAGGGGATTATCGCAGCAGGAATCGTTCGCAGTCGAGCGCCGCGATGCAGCCCGATCCGGCGGCGGTGATAGCCTGCCGGTAGTGCGGATCCTGCACGTCGCCCGCGGCGAAGACCCCTTCGACGCTGGTTTTCGAGGTTCCGGGTTCGGTGCGGATATACCCTTCGGCGTCGAGCTCCAGCTGGTCGGCGAAAAGCTCCGTGTTGGGGTGGTGTCCGATGGCGAGGAAGAAGCCCGAGATTTCGATCCGCCGCTCCGATCCGTCGGTCTTGCGCAGCAGGGCGCCCGTCACGCCCGTCTCGTCGCCCAGCACCTCGGCCGTGTTGTGTTCGAACAGCACTTCGATGTTGGGGGTCTGCATGACGCGCTGCTGCATCGCCTTCGAGGCGCGCAGGAAGGGCTTGCGGACGATCATGTAAACCTTGCGGCAGAGCGAGGCGAGGTAGGTGGCCTCCTCGCAGGCCGTGTCGCCGCCGCCCACCACGGCCACATCCTTCTTCCGGTAGAAGAAGCCGTCGCAGGTGGCGCAGGCGCTCACGCCCTGGCCGCGGAATTTCGTCTCGGAGGGCAACCCGAGGTATTTGGCCGAGGCGCCCGTGGCGATGATGACCGCCTCTGCCGCCAGCTCCGCCGTTCCATCCACGATGACGTGGAAGGGCCGCGACGACAGGTCGATCTTCGTGACGGTTCCCGTGCGGAGATCGGCTCCGAACCGCTCGGCCTGACGTCTGAGGTCGGCCATCATCCGGTTGCCGTCCACGCCGTCGGGGTAGCCGGGGAAATTCTCGATTTCGGTGGTCGTCGTGAGCTGTCCGCCCGGCTCGATGCCTTCGTAGAGGATCGGTTGCAGGTTGGCGCGCGAAGCGTAGATGGCGGCGGTGTACCCGGCCGGGCCGCTGCCGATGATGAGGACTTTCGTTGTTTCCATGGTGGTTTCGTGTTATTTTTTCGTGTCGTGTTTCAGTCGGTTTCCTCCCGGTCGTCCGCCGCGCCGAACTCCGTGAGGCGTCGCCCGAGGTAGTCGAACAGGGCCCAGCGCCCGTGCTGCCGCACGCGGGCGACGCTTTGCGCCGGATCGTAATCGACGATCTCGTATTCGGGCCGGATGACATAGCGTCCCTCGCGGTCGATGAGCCCCATGCCGGTCTCGGTCTCGACCTCGGCGCGTCCCTCGCGGAAATCGCCCGCCCAGCGGAACCGTGCCGGGATGACGGGGCGGTTGTCCGTATCGACGAATCCGTACCCGCCTTCGTCCTCGACGCAGACCAGCCCTTCGAAGGCATGGCTCGTCCAGCGGTGGCCCGTGAGGCGGCGCCGGGGCGAATAGGAGGCCGTCGTGTCGGAGAGGGTCGGCGGTCCGGAGTGCTGCAAAATCCGTTCCCGCAGCGCCTCGAACGCTTCGTCGTCGCTGCCCGTCGGGCCGAACCGCGCGTCGTGGTAGCGCAGCGGGATGAAGCGTCCGCCCGCCCAGCGCAGGTTTTCGGGGCGGAGGTTGTTGTGCGAGAACCCGATTTCGCGGAGCGCCTGCCGCAGTTCGTCGAGCGCATCGAGCAGCCGCTGTCCCGGTTCCGAGCACAGCGCCTCGTCGAAGCTCCTCCCTGCGGGCAGGTGCTGGAGCACCAGCGTCGTGCGCTGCGGCGATCCCGCGGCGTCCTGCCAGAGAAGCTCCCCGGGCAGCGTCCGGTACTCCGCGAGGCGGTCCGTGTCGATCCGCCGCAGTTGCGAGGCCGTGCGCTCCACCGTGTGCAGCGCCGCGGGAGAGAGGGGCAGGAACAGCAGCCACCGTTCGCCGCGCCAGGCGATTTCGGCCTCGGCGAAACGGGTCGTGCGCATCAGGCGGGGCAGTCCGTCGGGACCGGCCGCGGCGCGGGCGTCGGCGAGCGTCCGGAACGAGAGGTCGGGCGTCAGCAGCGCCCGGGCGAAGGTTTGCAGGGTAGGTGTCATGGCTATTCGGTTTTGACGCTGATGGACCCGATGTTGAGCATGGCTACCAGTTCGTCGGCCGAGGCGTTGTAGCTCACGCCCCGGAAGGGCGGGACGGCGCCCGGCCCTTTCACCGCGCGAATCGCCTCGTCGAAGACGGCGGGCATGACGCTCGAACAGTCGTAGAGCAGCGCCGCGTAGCGGTTCGGGTAGCGCGGCTCCTCCTCCGAGGGGAAGAACGACGCTGCGGAGGTGTCCGCCGCGGCGATGTGGATGTTCACCACCAGCACGTTGCCGTCGGCCGTGCGGAGCGCCTTGATCTCCTCGGCCACGGCGCGCAGCTCCTCCTCGTCGCAGTCGGTGGCCTCGCCGTCGGTGATGTTGAACACGATCGGCGGGAAACTCTCCGCGTGGGAGGGGTCGGCGCACCACGCCGCCGCGAGGTCGCGGATGCGCCGCAGCGCCTCGCACATGGGCGTCTGTCCCGCGGCGCGGGGTTCGATCCAGACCGGCACGGGCAGTTCGCGCAGGGCGATGCCTCCGTCGGGCAGGCGGCATTCGACCGTCTCGCGCCGGACGTCGGGCCGCACGGCCGCCAGCTCCGTGACGGACAGCGTGTCGCGGTCGCCGGGGAGCAGCGACGAAACCTCGTCGTCGCCCGAGTAGCCCAATACGGCGATGTCGTAATAGTTCCGTACGCCGTCGCTGCGGCGCGCCCGTTCGATCAGTTCGAACAACAGTCCGTTGGCGACCGACGCCACGGCCTCGGCCTTGGTCGTCGGCCGTCCGCGGAAGCGGATCGGTTCGGCCATGGAACCCGAACAGTCGATGGCCAGGAAGAAGGCCGTGCGACGGCTGCGAGTGATGCTTTGCGTGTACATATTCCGGTGAAAGTTGCGTCTTGTGCGTTATCGGAGACCCCGCACCGCGCGGTAGTCCTCTATGCGTGTCGTCCCGTCGCCGTCGAGGCCGTAGCCGACGGCCATCTCGGGCGAGCGGTCGCGCTCGCGGTCGGCGTCGGTCGTGCGGCGCATCGCCTCGTGCGCGTTGCGGCCCGCGGCGATCACGTCGTTGAGTTCTTCGGCCGTCGGTGCGTGTCCCAGCATCGCGGCGCAGACCTGCTCGGCCCAACTGTGGGCGTAGTCGTCGTAGTGGACGAAGAAGACGCGGAACCGGTTGTCCACGGCGTCGGTCGTCGGGAGTTCCCCGCGGTCGATCGCGTCCAGAATCGCCTCGGTCTCGCGCAGGGTGATGTACTGTCCCGCCGCGTCGATCCAGCGTCCGCCGCCGTCGTAGCGTTCCGACGAGGCGCCCCGGCCGAGCATCGCGCCCAGCGCCGCGACGATCGCCTTGTTGTAGAGCTTCAGGCCCCGCCGCAGGGCCGCGGCCCGGATCATCGTCTTGTTGTAGCCGTACTCCGCGGCGTCGGGATCGCCCTCTTCGAGCGAGTGGAGCGTGTCCACGGCCCGGAGCATCGCCCCCGTGACGTAGGGGTTGTATTCCTCGAAGTTGATCGTGTCGCGCCGCACCTCGCGGCGGTCGCGGGCCGGCCATTTCTCGATGTCGCGCACGGCGCCGTAGCTCGTGAGGTTCGCCCCGGGCATCAGCACCGAGCGGTCCTCCTTCTCGATGAGGTAGGAGTAGGGGAAGATCGCGGTGTCGTGGTGGTAGGAGTGGTGTCCCATGACCATCGTGAAGGCCCCTTCGAGCGCCGGGGACATGACGTAGGCCCCGCTGGCGAACTTGCATCCGCGCAGATGGACGGCCTGGTGCACGGGGCCGCTCTTGAAGAGGTGGTTGCTCTGGTTCGAACCGCTCCCGGCGTTGAAGAACGAGAACATGCCGGCGATGAGCAGCGACGACTTGTGGTGCGAGACGGTGTAGGGTCCGGCGAAGATCGAGGCCGCCTCGCCGTTCTCGCAGTGCGAATTGGCGAAGAAGAGCGAATCGACGGCCGTGAAACCCTTGTCCAGCCGGCAGCTCTCGCCCACGAAACACCGCTCGACGGTCGCGCCGTTGTCGAGGCGCGCCTGCTCGGCGGCGATGAAGTCGTAGGCCTTGACGTCCACGCCGACGCGGCAGCCGTCGCAGAGCGTGCCGTTGCAGAGCATCGAGGCGCCGTCGATCCGGCAGTCGTCGCCGATGCGGACCTCGCGGATGAAGCGCGCCCCGACGATCCGGCAGCCGCGTCCCACCTCGCCCAGCTCCGAGGAGCGCTCCTCGGCGTAGGTGCGGATCATCGCCTCCAGCGCCGCGATGGTCTGCGGGCGGTGGCGGTAGATGGCCAGCACGTAGGCGACCTGTGCCGACAGACGGTCGAAGACGGGGACCGTGCGGCCGCCGCATTCGTTCATCGCGGCCACCGCCGTGCCGTTGCCGAAGGCCGAGCGCGAGCGGCATTCGAGCGCCGTGACGCCCTCGACGGACGAACCCTCGCCGATGCGGTAGTTCCTGACGCGCGAACGGACGATGCGGGCTCCCGGGTCGAGGACGACGCGCCCCTCCAGCCGGCTTTGCAGAATCCCGGACGGCGAGAACGTCTCCGGAACCTCCACCGCGTCCCAGTTCTCGGCCGAGTTGCCGAGGCGTTCGAGTGCGGAGATTTCGTCGGGGGTCAGTTTGCGGTGCGTCGTCATCGTTCGGGAAAGGTTATGCAGATGCAAATATAACGATTTGCGGTTAAATCGCAAACTCGCGGCCTGTGCGGTCGATCTCCAGCCGGCGGCCGTCGCGCACGATCCGCGCCCGCCCGCCGCGGAAGGGTTTCGCGGCCTCGCATCCGGGGCAACTGAGGCGTATGCGGCCTTCGGGGTCGATGTAGTGCCACGTGCGGCCGAGGCAGACGGCGGCCAGCCCCTCGGAGAAGTCGAAGCCGTTGTCGTAGAGCGGCGGGACGACGACCCGTTCCGCCGTGCGGTAGCCCCACAGTCCGTTTGCGGCGAAAAGCTCCGGCGCGGGGCGCGTCTCCGGAGCGGGGAACTCGCGGTCCGCTCCGTCCGTTTCGGCGGTCTCCGGCGGTTCGTGCCGGACGGCGGCGAGCAGTTCGCCCAGACCGAAGAGCCGCAGCGAAGGGGAGGCGAGCAGGCGGGCGATCCGGTATTCGGCCGCCATGCCGTGCCGTTCGAACAGCGCCAGCGCCTCGCGGTAGGGTGCTTCGTCCGGAATCCGCCGCGGGGTGAAGAGCAGCCCGTCCGCCGTGCCGTAACGGTCGTGTAGCGCCGGATCGACGCGGAGCGCGTGCAGCGCCGTGGAGATCAGCGCGGCCGGATAGTCGTCCAGCGAAGCGTCGAAATCGGCCGCCGTGCGGGCCGGATGCTGGTAGGCCGCCGTGCCCAGCTCGGGACTCTGCTCCCCGGCGAAGGCGGGGAGGAAGGCGGCGTCGAAGTCGATCGGGTGCAGCGCTCCTGCGGGATCGACGATGAGGTTCTCGGGCTTCAGGTCGCCGTGGGCCGTCCGGTCGGAGACCATCGCGGCGGCCAGCGTGTCGAATGCCGCGGAGAGCCCGGCCAGGCGCATCCGGTCGCCGGCTCCGGCGGCCCGGCGGACCGCTTCGCGGAGCGTCTCGCCCTCGATCCATTCGTCCAGCACGACATCGACCCATTCGCCCGAAGCCGCCGGGCCGACCGAGTCGTAGAGGAAGAGCTCCCGTTCGAGCAGCCGTTCGCCGTAGATCTCCCGCAGGTGGCGCATCGGGCGCAGGAAGCACCGCAGCGACCGGATGCGGCCGGCGTGGCGGATGCGGAAGACGGCGGCGGAGTTCCCTACCGCGTATTCGGGGCGTCCCGCAGCGTCGCGGCACACCTCCGCCTCGCCCAGCGTGCGGGCCAGCCCGCGCAGGTCGGAGAGGGTGAAAAGATATTGTCGCAGCGTGTGCATGGGGCGGCTTCCGACGCAGACGCGGGACCTTCCGGAAAGGAAAGGCCCCGCGCCTGCCTGTTCCGGACCCGGCGGGTCCGGTCTGCGTTCCGTTCGGATCAGTGGCAGTCGCAGTGGTTGTGGTCGTGGCCTTCGCAGCATCCGTCGCCGCATCCGCCGTCGCCGCACGAACCGCACGAGCAGCGGCCCTGCAGGTCTTCGGGCGTGACGTCGCGCACCGAGACCACCTCCACGTCGAAGTTGAGCGTCTTGCCTGCCATCGGGTGGTTGAAGTCCATCTTCACGTGCTCGTCGCCGACCTCCTTGACGATGCCCGTCATGCGGTTGCCCTGCGAGTCGCTCATCGGGACCTGCGACCCGACGAAGAGGATGTCCTCGGCGAGTTTGCCGTCCACCATGAAGAGGTTCTTCGGCAGATCGACCACCGCCTCGGCGATCAGCTCGCCGTAGCCGTCCTTCGGAGAGAGCGTGAACGAGACCTTCTCGCCGGGCTCCCTGCCCTCGATGGCCTCTTCGAATTTGGGCAGCAGCATGCCCGTCCCGAAGATGAATTCGAGGGGCTGTCCCGGACGCGACTGGTCCGCGATCTGTCCATCTACGGTGAGTTTGTAATCCACACCGACCATTTTGTTCTTTTCTGCTTTCATGTCGTCTTGTACTGTTTCGGTTGTTTCCCTTTTCGGGGCCTGCTTCCGCCGGGCCGTCGCCGCGCGTGCGCCCGGACCCGGCCGGAATCGGACAAAGGTAAGCACTTCGGGGCGAGTTGCCAAATAATGGGCGGATTTTATCGCTCTCCGTCGGAAAAACGGGCGGCGGGGAGCGCAATGGCTCCCCGCCGCCGCGGCAGGGTCGTCGCGGGTCCGGACCCGCGACGATCAGTCGCAGTTGCGGCAGCAGAGGTTGCGGTCGCCGTAGCCGTTGTCGATCTTCGTCACGTAGGGGAAGAACTTCGCGCGGCGGACCCATTCGAGCGGGAAGGCGGCCTCCATGCGCGAGTAGGGGTGCGGCCACTCCCCGGCCAGCTCGACGGCCGTGTGGGGGGCGTTCGCCACGACGTTGTCCGCCGTGCCGGCGGCCGCCGCGGCCTCGCATTCGCGTTTGATGGCCACGAGCGCCTCGATGAAGCGGTCCATCTCCTCCTTCGGCTCCGACTCCGTGGGTTCGACCATGAGCGTCTCGTGCACGGGGAACGAGAGCGTCGGGGCGTGGAATCCGTAGTCCATCAGGCGGTGGGCGATGTCGCCGCAGTCGATGCCGTACTCCTTCTTGAAATGCGTCAGGTCGAGTATCATCTCGTGGCCCACGCGGCCCGTCTCGCCCGAATAATAGGTGCGGTACTCCGACTTGAGTGCCGAGGACATGTAGTTGGCGTTCACGATGGCCATTTCGGTGGCGCGGCGCAGCCCCTCCTCGCCCAGCATCTTGATGTAGCCGTAGGTGATCGGCAGCAGCAGGGCCGAGCCCCACGGTGCGGAGGCGACGGCCGTGATGCCCTCGTCGCCGCCCGTCGCCACGACGGGATGCGACGGCAGGAACGCCCGGAGGTGTTCGGCCACGCAGATCGGGCCCACGCCCGGACCGCCGCCGCCGTGCGGCATGGCGAAGGTCTTGTGGAGGTTCAGGTGGCAGACGTCGGCGCCGATGTAGCCCGGGTTCGTCAGCCCCACCTGCGCGTTCATGTTCGCGCCGTCCATATAGACCTGTCCGCCCGCGTCGTGGACGGCGTCCACGATCTCGCGGATGCGGCTCTCGAAGACGCCGTGCGTCGAGGGGTAGGTGACCATCAGCCCGCACAGCTCCGAGGCGTGCTCGCGGGCCTTGGCCTCGAGGTCCTCCACGTCGATATTGCCGCGTTCGTCGCACGCCACCGTCACGATCTTCATGCCCGCCATGGCGGCCGACGCGGGGTTCGTGCCGTGTGCCGAGGCGGGGATGAGCACCACGTTGCGGTAGCCCTGTCCGCGGCTCTGGTGATAGGCGCGGATCACCATCAGGCCCGTGTACTCGCCCGCGGCGCCCGAGTTGGGCTGCAACGAGCAGGCCGCCAGTCCGGTGATCGTGGCCAGGTCCTTTTCCAGTCCGGCGATCAGCTCCAGGTAGCCTTCGGCCTGGTCGGCCGGGGCGAAGGGGTGCATGGCCTGGAACCCGGCCAGCGAGAGCGGCTGCATGAGCGCCGCGGCGTTGAGCTTCATGGTGCACGAGCCGAGCGGGATCATCGAGTTGGCCAGCGAAATGTCGCGCAGCTCCAGTGTCTTGATGTAGCGCATCAGGGCGCTCTCGGAGCGGTAGCGGTTGAAGACCGGTTCGGTGAGGAAGGCCGATTCGCGGCGCAGCGCGGCGGGGATGGCGTCCTCGGCGGCGTGTTTCACGGCCTTCGCCTTGCGGCCCTTCGCGGCGCGGAAGATGCCGATGACGGTCTCGACTTCGGCGGGGGTGGTCACCTCGTCGAACGACAGGCGGACCGTACCCTCCGAGGGGTAGTAGAAGTTGATGCCTTCGTCGAGGGCCAGCGACTGCACGACGGCGGCCTCGGCCTCCACCTCGAGCGTGTCGAAGAATGCCTCCGACGCGAGGCGGTAATCCATCGCCTCCAGCGCGCGGGCTGTCGTCACGGCGGCGCGGTGCGCCGTGCGTGCGGCGCGCCGCAATCCTTCGGGACCGTTGTAAACGCAGTAGAAACCCGTCATCGAGGCCATCAGCGCCGAAGCGGTGCAGATGTTCGACGTGGCGCGTTCGCGCTTGATGTGCTGCTCGCGCATCTGGAGCGCCATGCGCAGCGCGCGGTTGCCCAGCCGGTCCACCGAGACGCCGATGATGCGTCCCGGCATGTTGCGCTTGTAGGCTTCGCGCGTGGTCATGTAGCCCGCCGCCGGGCCGCCGAAGCCCATCGGCGTCCCGAGCCGCTGCGCCGTGCCGACGGCGATGTCGGCCCCCCACTCGCCCGGCGCCTTCAGCAGCGCCAGCGCCAGCAGGTCGCAGACGGCCGTGACGAGCGCGCCGCGGGCGTGCGCCGCGGCGGTGAAGTCGGCGTAGTCGCGCACGGCGCCGTCGGCGGCCGGATACTGCACGACGGCGCCGAACTCCCGGCCCGTGAATTCGTATTCGTCGTAGTCGTCCACGATCAGCTCGATGCCGAACGGCTCGCTGCGCGTGAGCAGCACGTCGAGCGTCTGCGGGAAGAGGTTGCGGTCCACGAAGAGCTGGTTGCGGCCCTCCCTGACGGCTTCGCGCGAACGCAGCGAGAACATCATCAGCATCGCCTCGGCCGCGGCCGTGCCTTCGTCCAGCAGCGAACAGTTGCCGATCTCCATACCCGTGAGCGAGATGACCGCGGTCTGGAAGTTCAGCAGCGCCTCGAGGCGGCCCTGCGATATTTCGGCCTGGTAGGGGGTGTAGGAGGTGTACCACGCGGGATTCTCGAAGACGTTGCGCGAGACGGCGGCCGGCACGGCGCACGGATAGTAGCCCATGCCTATGAACGAGCGCAGGCAGCGGTTGCGTGCGGCCAGCCCGCGGATGTGGGCGGCGAATTCGTATTCGCTCATCCCCTTTTCGGGCAGAGCCAGCGGTTTCTTGAGGCGGATCGACTGCGGAATGACCTGCGAGAGGAGTTCGTCGATCGACCTGACGCCGATCACGTCGAGCATCTTTTGCAGCTCGGCGGGGTTGCTGACGCCGATGTGGCGTTCGGAAAATTGATCGAACATAGCGTTGTGTACGGGTGGTTTGTAATTATTTTGGGTCGTATGCGTGTCGGTATTCAGTATTTGAAGCTGCTGCCGCCGATGAACTCCCGGAGGATCGACGTCGGAGGGATTTCGTCGGGCGGAATCGGAATGAAGTTGTCGAGGAACTTGAGGATGCGGCGCGCCTCGTCGTATTCGGGAACCGTGTCGGGAACCTCGCGCAGAATCTTTTCGGCGTAGGGCCGCAGCACGGAGATTTCGTAGAAGAGCGACGAGTTGAGCATCACGTCGGCGTTCTCCTGATAGGGGAAGATGTGCCGCTCCTCGCCGCGGCGCACGGAGGCCCAGCGCGAGAGCGTGGCCAGCGCGTCGGCGCCCCGCTGCGTGTAGTCGCGGGTCAGACGGCGCAGAAGGCGGTTGTCGGTGGTGGCGATGCGCGAGAGGTTGTCCATCGCCACGGACGTGAAGCACGAGATGTAGATGCGGAACTTCTGCTCTTCGGGAATCGAGGGCGTCAGCCGCGGATTCAGTCCGTGGATGCCTTCGATGACCAGAATCGAACGCTCGTCGAGCGTGAGCGGGGCGTTGTGCCACGTGCGGCGGCCCGTGATGAAGTCGTAGCGCGGAATATCGACGCTCTCGCCGCGCATGAGCCGGCCCAGATGGTCGTTGAACAGGTCGAGGTCGATGGCCTCCAGCGCCTCGTAGTCGTACTCCCCGTCGGCGTCCTTCGGGGTTTTCTCGCGGTCCACGAAGTAGTCGTCGAGCGAGATGAGCACGGGGTTCAGCCCCAGCACGCCGAGCTGGATGCCCAGCCGCTTGGCCGAGGTGGTCTTGCCGCTCGACGAGGGGCCGGAGATCAGCACGACGCGCGTGCCGCGCAGCAGGTTGGCCTGGAGAATGGCGTCGGCCACCTCGGCGAACTTGCGTTCGTGGAACGCCTCGGCGAGTTTTATCATGCCTCCGGCGTCGCCCGCGAGGACCTTGGCATTGACATCGCCCACGGTGGGGACCCCCATGATGCGGACCCACGACTGGTATTCGCGAAAGATGCCGAACATTTTGTCCTGATGGACCGTCCGGACGATCCGGTCGGGATCGGTGCGCAGCGGCAGGGCGAGGTAGAAGCCGTTGTAGTAGGGTTCGATGTCGAAATGGCGGACGTATCCCGTCGAGGGGGCCAGCGAGCCGTAGAAATAGCCGGCCGTGTCGTCGAGCGTGTAGAGGTCGCTGTAAAGCCGGGGCCGCGAGTCGAGCAGGGCGATCTTGTCGGTGAAACCCTCCTCGGCGTAGCGGGCGCGCACCTCGCTGGTGAGGGCCTTCGTGCGGCGGATCGGCAGGTCGCGCTCCACCAGCTCCCGGATGCGGGCCTTCAGCGCCCCGGTCTGGCGGTCGGAGAAGGAGTCGATGCCGTCGATCTCGCAGTAGAAGCCGTTCTGGCCCATCGAATGGCGGATGTGCAGCGTCCGCCCGGGGTAGAGGTCGCGCACGGCCTTTTGCAGCAGGAACCACGCCGTGCGCTGATAGACGCGGATGCCCTCGAACGAGGTGATGTCCACGAAGCGGACCGTGACGGGGGTGTATATGCGGTAACTGAGCTCTTTGATGCGGTTGTTCACGAGCGCGGCCAGGAAGGGGCGCGGCCCGGGAGTCAGGCGTTCCGCGACCTCGAGCAGCGTGGTTCCCATCGGGACCTCCAGCTCGCCGCCGAGGTTTTCGCAGATGACTTTGATCGGATCGGTCATGAATGATTTTTGCGTTTAATGCAGGGTAAAGGTAGAAATAATTTGTAACTTTGGCAACTCAAATTCGGATTCGCACCATGAAAAGATGGACCCGTCTGGCCCTGTTCGCCGCCGTCGCGGCCGCTGCGGCCTGCGCTCCCCGCGAGCGCACGATCGTCGTGCTGTCCACGAACGACATGCACGCCAAGATCCAGCATTTCCCCCGCCTGGCCGCCGCCGTCGAGGCGTGCCGCGATACGGTCCCCGATGCGTTGCTGGTCGATGCCGGCGACCGCTGGACGGGCAATGCCTATGTCGATAAGACCGCCGTGCCGGGCAAGCCGGTCATCGAGCTGATGAACCGGCTCCGCTACGACGTGGCCACGCTCGGCAACCACGAGTTCGACCACGGGCAGGCGTTTCTGGGACGGATGATCGACAGCATGGATTTCGAGGTCGTCTGCGCCAACGTACTGAGCGACACCTGCACCTTCCCTCAACTGCCGGCTGCGACGATCGTCGAACGCGGCGGCGTGAAGATCGGATTCGTCGGTGCGGTGACGAACTACGAGGGGCCGGGCCATCCGGCGGGCAATGCCGCGAGCTTCGCCGGGCTGGAGTTTCCCGATCCGCAGGCCGAGGCGATCCGCCGGGCCGAAGAGCTGCGGGGCCGGGTGGACGTGCTGGTGCTCGTCTCCCACATGGGCGACGACCGCGACGAGGAACTGCTCGGCAGGACGCGGCTGTTCGACCTGGTGATCGGCGGCCATACGCACGTCTTGCGCGATACGGTGGTGAACGGCACGCTGCTGACGCAGACGGGCAAGGATCTCCGGTATGTGGGCGTGACGGAGATCCGCCTGCGCGGCGGGAAGGTGCAGTCGGCGGATTTCCGCCTCGTGCCGCTGGACGGTTACGGGCCGGACGCCGGGTTCGCGGCCGAGGTGGAGCGCTATTATGCCTCGCCGGAGCTGAACCGCCCCGTGGGCGCGTTCGCCGCGACGATGGACAAGCAGGGACTGGCCAACTGGATGGCGGCGGCCGTGGCCGACGAGGCCGACGCCGAGGTGGGATTCTACCATATCGGCGGCGTGCGGCTCGATTCGATCGCCGCAGGCGGCGTGGGCGTGGCGCGGGTGTACGACCTGGAGCCGTTCGGAACGCAGGTCGCCCGGATGGAGATGACTCCGGCCGAAATGCGCCGGATGATCGTGACGAAGTACAACGAACCGACGCGCGAGGGACACCGCATCGACCTGGTTTCGACGACGCCCTATGCGATTTTGGTCGATGCCGAGGACAGGGCCTTCGACGTCCGTTTCCCGGAGTTGCGCGAGGATCGCCGCTACAAGGTGGCCGTGAGCGATTACGTTTACAGGAATTACCACGACCTGCATTGTACCGAAGGGGAGATCACCGGCGAAAAGGTCGCCGACATCCTTATCGGAGAGTTGCGCGAGGACAGTCCGCTGGAGGCCGACAATGCGCCGCGGCAGAAAGTGGTCCGCACGGAGGCGAAAAAGTTCTGATATTTTGATTTTCAGCGGAAAAAGCGTATCTTTGCACCTCCCGCGTGTGTGCGAAAGACATGCACTTCGGGGAGTAAAATATTAATTATTAACCATTTAACGAGCGATTGTATCGCAAAAAAATTCCACAATGGAAGAAGTAAAGAATGTAGTCGCAAACGCGGATTTCGACTGGAACGCCTTCGAGAACGATCTGGGCGTGTACGACCAGCCGAAGGAGCAGATCGCCGAGGAGTATGACAAGACGCTGTCGAACGTCGCCGTCGGCGAGGTGGTCGAGGGCACGGTGACGGCCATCACCAAACGCGAGGTGATGGTGAACATCGGCTATAAGAGCGAGGGCGTGATCCCCGTATCGGAGTTCCGTTACAACCCCGACCTGAAGGTGGGCGACAGGATCGAAGTGTACGTCGAGTCGGCCGAGGACAAGAACGGCCAGCTGTCGCTGTCGCACAAGAAGGCCCGCCAGCTCAAGTCGTGGGACCGCGTGAACGAGGCGCTGGAGAAGGACGAGATCATCAAGGGTTACATCAAGTGCCGCACGAAGGGCGGCATGATCGTGGACGTCTTCGGCATCGAAGCCTTCCTGCCCGGTTCGCAGATCGACGTGAAGCCGATCCGCGACTACGACGTATATGTGGACAAGACCATGGAGTTCAAGGTGGTGAAGATCAACCAGGAGTTCCGCAACGTGGTCGTGTCGCACAAGGCGCTGATCGAGGCCGAGCTCGAGGCGCAGAAGCAGATCATCATGTCGAAGCTCGAGAAGGGGCAGATCCTCGAGGGAACCGTCAAGAACATCACCTCCTACGGCGTGTTCGTCGATCTGGGCGGCGTGGACGGTCTGATTCACATCACGGACCTCTCGTGGGGCCGCGTGAACCATCCCGAGGAGATCGTCAAGCTCGACGAGAAGATCCGTGTCGTGATCCTCGACTTCGACGATCAGAAGAAGCGCATCGCGCTGGGTCTGAAGCAGCTCACCCCGCATCCGTGGGAGGCTCTGGATCCCGATCTGAAGGTCGGCGACAAGGTTCGCGGCCGCGTGGTCGTGATGGCCGACTACGGTGCATTCGTGGAGATCGCTCCCGGCGTGGAGGGTCTGATCCACGTTTCGGAAATGTCGTGGAGCCAGCACCTGCGTTCGGCTCAGGAGTTCATGAAGGTCGGCGACGAGGTCGAGGCCGTCATCCTGACGCTCGACCGTTCGGAGCGCAAAATGTCGCTGGGCATCAAGCAACTGACGCCCGATCCGTGGGAGAATATCGAGGTTAAGTATCCCGTCGGTACGAAGTGCAATGCCAAGGTGCGCAACTTCACGAACTTCGGCGTGTTCGTCGAGATCGAGGAGGGCATCGACGGTCTGATCCACATTTCGGACCTGAGCTGGACGAAGAAGGTGAAGCACCCGGGCGAGTTCACGCAGGTGGGCGCCGACATCGAGGTCGTTGTGCTCGAGATCGACAAGGAGAACCGCCGTCTGTCGCTGGGTCACAAGCAACTGGAGGAGAACCCCTGGAACGAGTTCGAGACCCGCTTCCCCGTGGACAGCATCCACGAGGGCACGATCACCGAGATGACCGACAAGGGCGCCGTCGTATCGCTGGGCGAGAACGTCGAGGGCTTCTGCCCCGCACGTCAGCTCGTGAAGGCGGACGGCACGACCCCGAAGGCGGGCGACAAGCTCGACTTCAAGGTGCTCGAGTTCTCGAAGGCCACCAAGCGCATCACCCTTTCGCACCTGCGTACGTACGATGACGCACGTAAGGAGGCCGTCGCCGCCGAGAAGGCCGAGAAGCGTGCCGCCGCCGACGCTACGAAATCGACGGTGAAGAAGATCAACGCTTCGGTCGAGAAAACGACGCTGGGCGACATCGCCGGTCTGGCCGCTCTGAAGAGCGCCATGGAGGCCGCCGCCAAGAAGGAGGAGGAAGGGAAGTAATCCCGACTGACTCGGCGGAATCGCTTCCGCCGTACGGTAAGCCGCGGACGCGCAAGCGTCCGCGGCTTTTTCGTGCGTATGTCGTCTGCGCATGTCCCGTTTTGTTCTGTGTTCCGTTGCCGCTGTGTCCGCTTCGTGCCCGTTCCCCGCGTATGGCTGTCCGCTTATCCGCCTTGCCCTATTTGTCCGCTATCCTCTGTCCGCATGGTCGGTCCCGGAATTCCCGCTTTCTGTCCTGTGTATCCCTCCGCGCCCTGTTCCCCGCTTTTCGCTCGCCGTGCCGCCGGGGCGGGGCGGTGTCTTGCCGGAACGGAATGACGTCCTGCCGGGGTGAAGCGGTGTCCTGCCGGGCGGTTTCGGGAACTGCCCTTCGGGACGGGGCCTTTGCGGGCGACGGGATGCCCGCCCTTTCGGCGCTCCCGGGGGCGGACGGAGACATCCGCGGGCATCGTTTTTGCTTTCCGCAGGGAAACTCGGAACGCATGAACCGCTTGAAACCGCATCTGGCCCTTTTGACGTGCAACGTGGTCTGGGCCCTGGATTATCCCTTTTACAATATCGTGCTGCCGTATTACGTGCATCCGATGGCCATGATCTCGGCTTCGCTGATCGCTACGGCGCTGTTGTCGCTGATCCCGTTGCTTTGGGAGCGGGCGGAGCGGGTCGAACGGGCGGATATCCGCAGGCTGATCGGCGCCGCGCTGCTGATCGGCGTGCTGCGCAAGGTGTTTCTCATGTACGGACTGTCGAAAACCTCGCCGATCGACGGCTCAATCATCGACACCGTCGTTCCGCTGCTGGTGCTGCTGCTCTCGGTGGCATTGGGGATCGACCGGTTTACACGGCCGAAGGTCGCGGGTCTCGTGCTCGGCATGGCGGGAGCCGTGGCCGTGGTGCTCACGGGGGCCGCCCCGGTTCATGCGCATTCGCAGCTTTGGGGGAACCTGCTGGTCTTTGCGAGCGCGTGCGCCACGGCTTTCTATATGGTTTGGTTCAAGCGGCTGGTCGGCAAATACCGCATCACCACCGTGCTGCGCTGGCTCTATTGCATCGCGGCGGTCATGGCGCTGCCGTTCGGATTCGGGGAGATCGTGCATACCGATTTCGGCCGGATCGCGCGCCATGCGTTGCTGCCGACTCTTTTCGTGCTCTTCGTGCCGACCTATGTGCCCAATCTGCTGCTCAACTACGCCCTCAAGTCGGTCGAACCGACCGTGACGAGCATATACACCTACCTGCAGCCCGTGCTGGCGATCGCCGTCTCCGTGGCCATGGGGCTGGACCGCCTCCATTTCGACACGCTGGTCTTCGCCGCGGTGATCTTCACGGGCGTCGGACTGGTGCTCCGCTCCTATGCCGGGAAGTCCCGTGCGGCGGAGGGACCGGATGCCGGGCCGCACTGATCTCCGGACGGAGACGGGGCCCGGCATCCGGAGCGGTCGTGCCGGAGGTGTTCCGGTGTCTCCGGACACGACGAAAAAAAGGGAGGGCGAAACATCGCCCTCCCTTTTTCGTTTGCGGATTCCGGAACCTTATTCGGCTGCGGTAACCGAGAATTTGATCGTAGCCTTGACCTCCTTGTGCAGACGGGCCGTAGCCTCGTACTCGCCGACGGTCTTGATGGCGTCCACCGTGATCTGCTTGCGGTCCACGGTGATGCCTTTGGCTGCGAGAGCCTCTGCCAGGTCGGTGGCGGTGACCGTACCGAAGAGCTTGCCCTCTTCGGCCTTGACGGCCAGCGACAGCGGCAGGTTGGCGATCGTCTCGGCCAGCGCCTGGGCGTCGGCCAGAATCTTGGCGTCCTTGTGGGCGCGCTGGCGGAGGTTCTCTGCGAGGACCTTCTTCGCGGAAGCCGTGGCGGCCTTCGCATAACCCTGCGGGATCAGGTAGTTGTTCGCATAACCGGGCTTCACGTTCACGATGTCGTTGGCGTAGCCCAGCTTCTCCATATCTTTGATCAGAATTACTTCCATGGTCGTCTCCTCCCTTTAATTATTTCATGCAATCGGTTACGAAGGGCAGAATGGCCAGATGACGGGCGCGCTTCACGGCCTGTGCCACCTTCTTCTGGAACTTCTGCGAGGTTCCCGTCAGGCGGCGGGGCAGAATCTTGCCCTGCTCGTTGAGGAACTTCTTGAGAAATTCGCCGTCCTTGTAATCGACGTATTTGATGCCGAGCTTCTTGAAGCGGCAGTACTTCTTCTTCTTGACGTCTACCGAAACGGGGTTGAGGTAACGGATTTCGGATTGCGGTTTGTTCTCCTGTGCCATGGTTTACTCCTCCTGCTTGTTAGAAAGTTTCGCACGACGTTTCTCCGAGTACTCTACGGCATACTTGTCCTGCTTGAAAGTTAAGAAACGGATCACGCGCTCGTCGCGGCGGTACTGCGTTTCGAGGGCGTTCACGATGGAACCCTCGCCCGTGAACTCCACGAGGAAGTAGAAACCGGTGGTCTTCTTCTGAATGGGGTAGGCGAGCTTCTTGAGGCCCCACGACTCCTTGTTCACGATCTGACCGCCGTTCTCGGTGATGACACCCTGGAATTTGTCAGCGACCTCCTGCACCTGCTGATCGGAGAGGACCGGCGTGACAATGAAAACGGTTTCGTAATTGTTCATGACGTTTTTAATTAATTGTTTTTCGATCCCTTTTCGGGACTGCAAAGATAGGTATAAATCGGGAAATATCAAACTTTTCGCGCTTTTTTTGCACTTCGGCTTCCGATCTCCCGGTCCGTCCGCCCCGTGCGGAGCCCGTCCGGGACGGGCGTCTTGCCGGAAACGGCGCGCGGAGGGGCTATTTCTCCGGGAATCCCTGCGCCTTCAGTGCGATCTCCTGCCCGTCGGGCGTGACGAGGAAGCAGCCCGTCGGGTCGGGCGTGATGTGGCCGATCACGTCCACCAGTCCGAGGCGCATCACCTGCTCCTGCATCGAAAGGGGCACGGTGAAGAGCAGCTCGTAGTCCTCGCCGCCGTTGAGCGCCGCAACGACCGGATCGGCGTGCATCTCCTCGCAGAGCGCCGAAGTCTGCTGCGCGATGGGGATGCGTTCGAGGTAGATGCGGGCGCCGCAGGAGGAGGCCTTGCAGAGCTGCATCAGATCGCCGGCCAGACCGTCCGTGAGGTCGATCATCGCCGTGGGGACGATCCCCTCCTCGGCCAGCGCGTCGAGGATGTCGGTGCGGGGGCGGGGTTTGAGGTATTTTTCGAGCAGGTATTCGTATCCCTTGAACTGCGGCTCGGGATTCGTCACGTCGGAGAGCACGCGCTTCTCGCGTTCGAGCAGGCGCAGCCCCATGAAGGCGGCCCCGAGATTGCCCGTGATGCAGATGAGGTCGTGCAGTCGGGCCCCGCTGCGGTAAACGATCCGCTCCTTCGGGGCGTGTCCCAGCGTCGTGACGGTGACCGCAAGGCCGGTTATCGAGGCGCGCGTGTCGCCGCCCGCGAGGTCCACGCCCAGCTCGTCGCAGGCGAAGCGGACGCCTTCGTAGAGGTCGTCGAGCGCCTCGACGGGCAGTTTCGCGGAGACGCCGAGCGACAGGACGATCTGCGACGGGCGGGCGTTCATGGCCAGAATGTCGCTCACTCCGGCCGTCACGACCTTGTAGCCCAGGTGTTTGAGCGGGAAGTAGGTGAGGTCGAAATCCACGCCTTCGAAGAAGGAGTCGGTCGAGCAGAGCAGCTCCTCGCCCGCGGGGGGCGCGATGACGGCGGCGTCGTCGCCGACGCCCCGCAGGGTCGAAGGGTTCTTCGGCGAAAAGCCGTGCGTCAGGCGGTCGATCAGTCCGAACTGTCCGAGCGCGGCGATCTCGGTGCGTTTCTTGGTCTCCATGTGCGAGTCGAATTTTCGACAAAACTAACGATTCTTTGCCGTTTCTCAAAAATTAGCGTAATTTTGTCCGTTCAATCACAAAAACGGATTCGGATATGATAAACATTGTCTTATTCGGCGCTCCGGGCTGCGGCAAGGGTACGCAGGCGCAGCGGCTGAAGGAGCACTACGGCATCGACCATGTTTCGACGGGCGAGGTGATCCGCGACGAGATCCGCCGCGGCACGGAGCTGGGCCGCAGCATGGAGCAGTACATCAAGGAGGGCCGGCTGGCTCCCGACGAGATCGTGATCGGCATGATAGCCAACTACGTCGCCGGCCACAAGGAGGCCAAAGGGTGCATTTTCGACGGGTTCCCGCGCACCACGGTGCAGGCCGAGGAGTTCGACAGGATTCTGGCCGGGCACGGACTGAAGGTGGATATCATGGTGGACATCCACGTTCCCGAGGAGGAGCTGGTGAAGCGTATCCTGCTGCGCGGCAAGGATTCGGGCCGTGCCGACGACGCTTCGGAGGAGGTGATCCGCGGACGGCTGGACGTCTATCGCAAGCAGACGGCCGTGGTGGCGGATTACTACGCCTCGCAGAACAAGTATGCGTCGGTGGACGGCGTCGGCACGATGGACGAGGTGTTCGGCCGCATTGCCGCGGTGATCGACGGGCTGAAGTGATCCGGCGCTCTTCCGCCACGAAAAAAGCTGTCCCGAAAGGACAGCTTTTTCTTTTCTCGGTTGCGGGAGCGATTCGGACCGGCATTCGGCCGTCCTCCCCTTCCCGGCCCGTCAGAGGGCGTTCACGTGAAGCTGGATGGCGCTCTTGAGGTTGGCGGCCTTGTTCTTGTGCATGATGTTGTGCTTGGCCAGCTTGTCGAGCATAGCCGTTACCTTCGGAAGCAGGGCCTCGGCGGCGCTCTTCTCGGTCGTCGCGCGCAGAGCCTTCACGGCGTTGCGGGCCGTCTTGTGATACAAGCGGTTGTGCGCACGCTTGGTCACCGTCTGACGGATTCTTTTCTTCGATGACTTATGGTTTGCCATAATTCGTTGTGTGTTTATTTTTTACTTCAATCTTTATCCCTGCGACAGCCGTGGCTGCTTGCGGATGGACCCGGGGTCCGCTCCTGTAATGAATAATACCCGTCGGACGCCCTTCCTTCCGTCGCGTTCCGTTCGCGGGTCCGCCTCTTTCGCGCGCCGGCTTCGCAGCCTGCCCCCCCCCGATACGGATGCGCCGGTCGTTCCGGCATCCCTCGTGTAGCCCATAGCAGAATCGAACTGCTCTTTCAAGAATGAAAATCTTGCGTCCTAACCGATAGACGAATGGGCCTTTACCACTATCGCCGACCCCGCAAGGGGAGGCTTTAGCGGTGCAAAGGTAAGCAAAAAAGCGTACGGTGCAAAAAATATGTCGAAAAAATCCGTTTTTTTGCCTGAAGACCCGCTCCGGGATGCGCCGGAACGCATTTCCGCGGGATCAGCGGAGCTTCACGGTGCGGGTCTCGGGGTCGAAACGGGCGCTTTCGCCCGCGAAGAGGCGTTCGATGAGGCCGCTGCGAGCCATTGCCCCGGCCGGGAGCAGGTGCAGGGACGGGGTGTCGATGAGCGCGACGGCGTCGCAGAGCGACAGCGCTATGTCGAGGTCGTGCGTCGAGAAGAGGATGCACTTGCCCTCGTCGCAGGCCAGCCGCCGCAGGAGCGAGGCCAGCTCGTAGCGGTTCGGGAGGTCGAGGAACGCCGTGGGTTCGTCGAGCAGGATGACGGGCGTGTCCTGCGCCAGCGCCCGGGCGATCATCACGCGCTGGCATTCGCCGTCGGACATCCGGTCCATCGTCTTGCGGGCGAAGGCGCTCATGCCGACCAGTTCCAGCGCGCGGTCCACGGCGGCGCGGTCGGCCGCCTGCATCCGGCCGATCCAGTCGGTGTAGGGCGCGCGCCCCAGCGCCACGACGTCGCGGCAGGGGAGGTTGGCGATCCGGACCTTGTCGGTGGTGACGAAGCCGACGGTCCCGGCCCGCTGCCGGGGCGGGAGCTCCGCGAGCGGGCGGCCGCACAGCTCCACGCTGCCCCCGGCGACGGGTCCCAGTCCCGCGATGGCCCGCAGCAGGGTGCTCTTGCCCGTGCCGTTGCGGCCGATCAGGGCGGTGAGGGTCTGCGGGGCGAAGTCGGCGGAGACGTCCTCCAGCAGGCGGCGGTCGCCGTAGGCGAGCGAGATATGTCGTAGTGCGATGCTCATTCAGAACAGGTTGCGGTTACGGGTTACGACGAAGATCACGACCGGAATGCCCATCAGGGCCGTGATGGTGTTGATCGGCAGGGCGAAGTGTTTGGCCGCGAGGTCGCAGACGAGCAGCAGTGCGGCGCCGGCGAGCATCGAGGCGGGCATCAGTATCCGGTGGTCGGCCGAGGCGAACGCCATGCGCGCGAGGTGCGGAACGGCCAGCCCGATGAATCCCACGGGACCGCAGAACGCCGTGACGGTTCCGGCGAGCAGCACGGTGGAGAGGAAGATCAGCAGGCGCGTGCGCCGGATGTTCAGTCCCATCGTCCGGGCGTAATTTTCGCCCAGCAGCAGCAGGTTGAGCGGTTTGATGACGGCGACGGCGAGTACGAGGCCCGCCGAGACGACGGGAAGCAGCAGGGCGAGCTGGCTGCCCGTGACGTCGCCCAGCGATCCCATCGTCCAGACGACGAACGACTTGAGGGCGGCTTCGTCGGAGAGGTATTGCAGGATCTCGACGACCGAGGCGACGCCCGAACCGAACATCATGCCGAGGATCAGGATGACCATGATATCCTTGATCCGGCGGCTGACGGCCAGAATTGCCGCCAGCACGAGCGCCGCGCCCAGCCAGGCCGCGCCGGCGATTCCGAGCGACTGGACGAACGTGTGTCCCGAGACTCCCAGCAGCGGGGCGCCCAGCAGGAAGAGTGCGACGCCCAGCGAAGCCCCCGAACTGACGCCCAACACGTAGGGGCCGGCCAGCGGGTTGCGGAAAAGCGTCTGCATCTCCAGGCCGCTGGCGGCGAGGGCGGCCCCGGCGGCGAGGGCCGTGACGGCTTTCAGCAGCCGGATTTTGAGAACGATGTCCTGAAGGGCAGGGTCGCCCGCCTTGCCGGTCAGTGCCCCCCATATCTCGCCCGGGGAGACGTACACCGATCCCACGGCGAGGTCGGCCACGAACAGCGCGGCGGTGAGCAGCGCGAGCAGCGTGAAGAGCAGGGCGGTTCGGGTCATCGGTTATTCGAAAGAGTTATGGAGGTCTTCTTTTCCGTTTTCATTTTTCGTCTCCGTCTTCGTTCCGGTAGATGCGCGAGCTGCGGATTCGTGTATTATCCGTCTGTTTGTCAGTTGATTGACTGGCTGGCGGACTGCTGCGGCAGAGATTTCGGAATATCGGATACGGCGATTCATCAGCACAAAAGTAGAAAAAAATGGGACAGAAATATGTTTTTTTGAAAATTGTCCTTATATTTGCAGTCCCAAACCGGGGCTAACGGCTTCGGTGGCGGAATCGGGGCGTAGCTCAGTCCGGTTAGAGTACACGTCTGGGGGGCGTGTGGTCGCTGGTTCGAATCCAGTCACCCCGACTGATGGAAAGGCTTGACGGTCGAAGACCGTCGGGCCTTTTTCTTTTGCTGTCGGCCGGTTCGTTGGATTCCGATTCCGGTTTGCGCGGGTGGGCATATTCGGGATGATTCGGGAACACGGGACATGGAGACTGCGGTTTCGGCCGAAAAAACGGGGCCGCCGGCACGAACCGGACGGCCCCTCCTGCGTGTGTGTTGCGTCACTGTACGACGAATTCTTCTCCGTCGCGGATCCGCAGGGTGTGTGTATGAGGCTGCTGCGCCGCAGTCTCGAGGGTCGAAATGGATAAGCGGGGAGCGTACGGTCCCGCAGAGCGACGGATGTCCGGACGGCTCCGGAAAAATTCCGGGGCGAATCATGGATGCCGGGCATTGCGCTTTGAGGGGACAATCCGTCCGAAAACGACGAAACTTTATCCGGAATCTGTCCGGTGACCGGTCAGGGGCTTGGAGAGCATTTTCCCGCCTGCATTCGAATCGTTTCCATTCGGCATATCCTCATTCGGTTTCAAATGGGTCCAAGGACATGCACGGATTCCTGACTTTCAAACGAGTACTACCAATACTCCCACAAATAGCCAAGAACCGTGCATAATACGTCCCTGGCTGTTCTTTGTGGGTGAGTTGCTTTGGTAGTTTCGTTTGATTGAACAGCCAAACATACTTTCGGGTATGTTCGTATTTCAAATATAGCGAATATTGTAGATATTATCCAAATTTTAGAATAAAAAATTGATGCAGGACGCATTTATTGTTCTTCAGGACCGATCCATGTCGGATGGATATCGGAATCGCGCCGGACGATGACGGGGCTGGTTTGCGGGGAAAGACGATGCGGCGTTCGGTGCCCGGTCTGCGGAATGTCCGTGTGGGACCGGAGGAAAAATCGAATGGCAGGCTGCGGAAATCCGGCGGATCGGAGCGACGGCGGACCGGGGCGGGACGGTACTGCGGCCCGGGCGGGGCGCGAGGCGGGGGGGGTGAATTGCGCCGCGTGTTCGAATCGGGAAAATTCGGGCCGGTTTCGGTTGTACGATTGTGCGGCTGCGCCGGACGGAACCGGCCGTTCGTTCCGGAACGATTCCCGGATCGGTCAGGGCGTCATGATGAGGAGAACGCCCGAAAAACGGCCGAAGGGACCGTGCCCGGGTATTTCCCGGCCGGTCCCTTCGGTCGTGTGGGGTGGGGATTATTCCACGGTCTCCGAGACGAGGAAGTCCTCGCCCGAGGCAGGGTCCGTCACGACGATGCTCCGGTCCTCGTTGGTGAAGTGGAAGTAGGTGGCTTCGATCTCGGCGTCGGCCGGCAGGCCGAAGAAGTGCCGCGGGTAGATGTATTTCTGGTAGGCCGTTTCGCTGATCTTCTCCATGAGGGTCTTGTCGCTGATTTCATCGATGATCACCTCCTTGCCGCCGTCGTACACGGCCTTGCCCCAGAGATAGACCTTCTCCTGGCCGTTCAGGGCGGTCTCCGTCGAGCCGGATACGGCGGAGAACTTCACCGAGAAGATGTCGCCGTAGCCGAATACCGACGGGACGGTCGATACCAGGCTCTCCACCGTGTAGTCGAGCATCGGCAGGTCGCCGCCCGTCACGGTCAGCACCTTCGACTTCTCGTTCTCCTTGTAGCGCCGGTTGCTGCCCTTGCCGTCGTCGCCGCCCACGTCGAAGCCCTTGTTCAGGCTGCACCAGCCGTAGCCCATGAAGCATTTGATGGCCTGCGGGCCGGTCTTGAGGCGGATTTTCACCGTGCCGACGATCGGTTCCTTGCCGTTTTCGCGCTGGTCGTTCACGTCGAACGACGTCTTCGACTGGAAGATCACCCATTCCATCGGGCCGGTGTTGCCCATCAGGCCGATCTGGCTCTGGTAGGCGTCCGGCCAGGGCAGGCCCGTGCCGGGCTCGATGGCGCCCTCGGGGATCGGCGTCATCTGTTCGTCCACGACCTCGGCGAATCCCTGATTGACGTACCCTTCAGTGGTCAGCGTCAGCGAGGCGTTCTCCCGGATGTTCCAGGCCTTCGGCGCGAGAATCGCGAAGGCGATCTCCGAGCGGTGGTCGGTCTCGGCCGTGAACTTGATCTTCACCGAAATGTCTATGTCGCTGTTCACCTTCGCATCCTCGGGATGGATGATCTCCACGATCTCCATGCAGCCGATGCCGATGAGCGGCAACGCGACGGCGGTCATTATCCAATATTTGAATCTGTTCAGAGGTTTCATAACGCGTTCCGGGTTAAATTATTCGACAATCTCCTTGAAAGTGTACTTGTAGTTGAGCTCCTCGCAGTCGAGCTGGAACGGGACCGAGAACTCGCCGTTCTGGAAGTAGGCGACGACGTTGTCCGTCCCCTTGATCCGCAGCTCGTTGGGCAGCGCCTCGGTGTCCAGGTAGCATTCGACCTCGCCCGAGGGAATCTCGAAGGCGTAGGGCGAGAAGGGCACGTCGCCGTTCGAAAACTCGAGGCTGGCCATCCGGTTGTCCTTGACGTGGATCGTGAAGCGCAGCGTGCCGAAGAAGTCGAACTTCTCCGCCACGTCGATTCCGTTGATGTTCATGGGGTCGTACTGGAGGACCTGGCGGATGCCGTATTTTATGTCGTAGGTGCTCGGGTAGTCGGACGACATGCGGTCCGAGACATCCTCGCAACCCGTGAGCGCCGCGCAGGCCGCCGCGCACGTGAGTATCAATGCGTATTTTTTCATGGTTTCTGTTTTTTGTGGTTATCGCTTGCTGTTCAATATCCGGTCGATTCCGATCCAGAAGAAGCGGGGCCGGTAGGTGCTGACGTCGCTGAACTGTTGTGAGAACTCTTCGGTATTGACGTTGTAGCTGACGAGGATCATGCCGTCCTTTTCGAACTGGGGGTGCGCCATGGCGTTGTAGGTGAACAGTTTCCTGTTCTCCATGGCGGGAATCCTGTAGATCAGCTGCTTATTGCGCCACGGTCCCGCGGGGCTGTCCGACGTGAAGGTGTAGATCTCGCCGCTGTTGTAACGCTTGTTCTGCGTCAGCAGCACGTACTTGTCGCGCAGGCGGAAGACGTTGAACTGCGAGGAGACCGGCACGCTCGCCAGCCCTTCGAGCCGCTCGGCGGCCGATGGGTCCGTGCTCCAGCCCGAACCGGTGTAGTACTCCCAGTCGGTGCAGAGTTTCGCGGGGGTGGTGCGGGCGACCAGCACCTCGGAGATCGGATCGGCGTCGTTGGTGACGTCCACCTGGGCATAGACGTAAACGTAGTCGCCGTCGTTGAGCGCGGCCATGCCGTAGTGGATGTCCTCCGAACCGCGGAAGGGAATGCGGGTCGTGCGCCGCAGCGTCAGCGAGGGCAGCTCGTACTCCAGAATGTCGGTCGTCTCGTAGCGGAATCCCCACATGCCCTCGGCTCCCTGGTACATGACCGTCTGGAAGACGTAGAGCGTGTTGCCCTCGACGAATCCGTGGCCGGGCCAGTACCATTTCCTGCTCTCGTCCGATACGCCCGGCGGTACGGCCGCCGAGGCGTTCCCGTCGCCTCCGGCGCCGTAGATCGCGCTCACCCGCCCCTCGTCGTAGAGAATGTAGGTGTTGCGGAACATGTGGTCGGAGGTCGGGCGCTGGCCGTTGGTCACCGGCCCGATGTAGGAGTCTCCCATGAGGAAGATGCTCCGGCCGTCGGGCAGGGGGATCGAGTAGGTCCCGTCGCCGCCCGTGACGCTGCCCCGGTCGGGGATCAGCGTCGCGGCGGTCGTCTTGTCGAGGCCGTCGATCACGACGTCCGTCTTGGCCGTCTTCACCACCTCGCCGCCGGCGACGAGCGACAGGTAGACTGCTACGGGTTCGTTGTACGGCACGTGCGTCAGCAGGCACGAGGTCTCGTCGCGGCCGACCGTCAGTACCTGCTGCGACTTGTTGTCCGTGATCCGGTAGCTGTCGAACTGGATGCGGTCGTCGGTCAGCTCCCACGAGAGGAAGAGCGAGTCGGCGTTCGACGAGAACGTCACGGCCGCGAACGACTCCTCGTCGTCGAAGATGTTGGGTCTGCGGTGTGTGGCCTCGGTGCTGCATGCCGCCGCGAAGGCCGGCAGCAGGCACGGGAGGACCGCATATCTGAATCGGAATTTCATCTCACGTTTTTTTGGACGTTCCCGGCCGGTTATTTCCGTACCAGGTTGGGGTTCAGACGTTTCTCGCGGAGCGGGTAGGGCAGCAGCAGGTCGGCCTCCTCGAAGCGTGCACCCTCGGTGTGGCCGGGGGTCTGGCAGCCGATGAGGTCCACGATCTGACCTGTCGTGGGATTCAGTGCCTTGCGCGTGCGCAGCATGTCGTACCATGTCTGGGTCTCGAAGCAGATCTCCCAGAAACGCTCCTTGAGCACCTGATTCACGTCGATCTTCGAGGGCTTCTCCTCGTCGGGCAGGGCGCGGTGGCGGACCATGTAGTAGGCTTCCACGGCGTCCGTGTCGTTGGTGGAGCCGCCGTCGGCCTGCGCCTTCGCCTCGGCCATCATCAGCAGGACGTCGGCATAGCGCAGCAGGGCGTAGTTCATGCCCGACTTGCCCGTTTCGGCGGCGCTGGCGTCCCAGTACTTGTAGATGAAGGGGGCGCCCAGCTCCACGACGCCCGAGCCGTCCTGCGCCTCGTGCTCGGTGTAATAGTAGCCCTTCTCGGCCGTGCGCAGGTCGCCGGCGGGGTAGGATTCGTAGAAGGCCTGTGCGGGAGCCAGCGCTCCGCCGTAGGCGCCGTTCTGCGAGATCGCCTTCGAGGGTTCGGGATAGGGCAGCATGTCGTTGTGCACGGGGGAGCCGGCCCGGTCCGCTTCGCGCTGGATCATCCAGATGAACTCGCCCGAATTGGCGTTCGCCGGGTCGCGCATCTCGGCGTAGGTGTCGAACAGGCGGAACTGCCCGCTCTCGTACACCTCATGCGCCTTCTCGTAGGCCATACGGTAGTATTCGCCGCCCTTCTGCAGGGGATAGCCGGCCATCGTGAGATAGACCTTGGCCAGCATCGACTTCACGGCTCCCTTCGTCACGCGGCCGTCGGTGCTCGTCCAGGGGGCGTTCTCCATCAGTTTCTCGGCCTGCGTGAGGTCCGTGACGATCACTTCGTAGATCGCCTCCTCGGACGACAGGGGCAGTTGCGCCTGCGACAGGTCGGAGGTGGTCTTCGTCTTCAGGGGCACGGGGCCGTAGAGCCGCACGAGGTTGAAGTAGTTGTACGCGCGGAGGAAGTAGGCTTCGCCCAGCAGCTTGTTGCGGGTGTCCTCGGCGATCTCCACGTTCTTGGCCGCCTCGATGCCGGCGATCACGCCGTTGCAGTTCTCGATGGCGAAATAGGAGGACTTCCAGAGGTTCTCGACGTGGGTGCTCTCCTCGGTGACGGAGAGGTTGAGCGCCTGCGAGAGGTAGAGGCTGCTCGCGGCGCGCGGGCGGATGCCGTAGCCGGGCAGGTAGTCCAGGAAGATGAAGTTCTGCGTGCCCACCTCGATGTCGCCGTCGAAGATGTCGTCCACGAAGGTGTAGAGGCCGTTCACGCCGGCGGTGATCTGGTTTTCCGTCTGGAAGTAGTATTTCGGCGAAAGGAAGGTCTTGGGCGACTCCTCGAGGAACGAGTCGCACGACGACAGCGCCGCCGTCGCGGCGAGCGCCCAGCCGATGTTCAATATCTCTCTTTTCATAGGGATTCGGTTGTTAGAAGGTGATCTTGATGTTGGCCGAGACGGTCGTCGGGTGCGGGTAGGAGTAGAAGTCGATGCTCTGGCCGCGGTCCGTGTTGAAGGCGCCCACCTCGGGGTCGTAGCCCGGATATTCGGTGAATACGTGCAGGTTCTCGACATTGACGCCGATGCTCAGGCCCTTGATGACGCGCAGCTTGCGGAGCAGCTCCGGCTTGAAGTCGTACGAGAGCGAGATGTTGCGGATGCGCAGGAAGTCGCCGTCGTAGAGCATCCGCGAGTCCTTCTCGTTCTCGCCGAAGTTCACGTCCGACGGGAGGCGCAGTGCGGCGATCATCGAGTTCTGGTTCTCCGGCGTCCAGGCGTTGAGCACCGACTTCATGGAGTTGCCGTAGAGCTGGCGGTTCTCCATCATCGTCGTGGTGATGCCCATGATCTTGAAGCCGTAGGCGGCGTTCAGGTCCACCATGAGCGAGAAGCCCTTGTAGCGGAAGGTGTTCACCAGCGTGATGTCGCCCTTGGGGGTTCCGTTGCCCATGATCCGGCGGTCGTTGTCGTCGATCACGTAGTCGTGGTTGCGGTCCTCGAACTTCAGGTCGCCGGGTTTCTTGCCGTATTTGCGGGCTTCGTCCACCTCGTCGAGGCCCCAGGTTCCCAGACGGTTCAGCACGAAGAACGAGCCCCACGGCTTGCCGGCCTCGGCGATGGCGTTGTTGCCCAGGTCGATGCGCTCGCCGCCGACGTCGATCACCATGAGCCGGTTGGTCGAGAAGACGAGGTCGGTCGTCCACTGGAAATTCTTGTGGTTGATATTGCGCGACGAGATCGTGAGCTCGAAACCCTTGTTGCGGATCTTGCCCAGGTTGGTCCACGTCGTGGCGTATCCCGTCGTGTAGGGAACCTGTTTCTGGAAAAGCAGGTCGGTGGTGGTCTTGTTGTAGTAGTCCATGATCAGCTCCAGCCGGTTGTCGAACAGCGAGACGTCGAGACCGACGTTGAACTGCTTCGAGGTCTCCCACTTCAGGTCGGCGTTGCCGAGGTTCGAGAGCACGACGTAGGGGTTCAGCGCGCCGTTGAGGATCATCTGGTCGTTGCTGTACTGCGAGATCGTGCTGTAGTTGGGGATCGAGGCGTTGCCCACCGTACCGTAGCTGGCGCGCAGCTTCAGGTTGCTCACCCATTTGCGGGCCGCGTCGAAGAAGGGCTCCTCGGAGATGATCCACGCCGCCGAGGCCGAGGGGAACCAGCCGTACTTGTTGTTGGCGCCGAAGTTCGAGGCGCCGTCGGCGCGCAGCGTGAAGCCCAGCAGGTACTTGTCGCGGAAGGTGTGGTTCATGCGGAAGTAGTAGGAGTTCATCGTCTGCTGGCTCATGCCCGACGAGGGCTTGTGATAGACCGTGCCGGCGCCGAGGTTGTGGTAGCCGAAGAAGTCGTCGAAGAACTGCTCCGAACCCGCCGACGAGTTCTCCGAGTGGTTGTAGTACCAACTGGCGCCCAGCACGAAGTTCGACTTGAGCTGGTCGTCGAACCACGAGTCGGCATAGGTGAAGTAGTCCTCGTTCGACCAGCGGCGCGACTTGGTGTTGCCGATGTCGGCATAGCCGCCGTTGGTGTCGGTCTCGCCGTGCAGGCCGGCCTTGGCGTAGCTCAGCGTCCGGCGGTTGGTCATCTGATAGTCGCCCTTGGCCGTGAAGGTCAGCTTCTTGGTCAGGTGGATGTCGGCGATGACGTTGAAGATCGCGTAGTCGGTCTCGGTGACGCTCTTCTTCTCCTGGAGCAGGCGCAGCGGGTTTTCGGCCAGCTCGCCCAGCGGGTAGTCGTCCTTGCGGCCCCACGTGCCGTCCTCGTAGCGCACCGGAACGATGGGCGGCATCTCGAGCATGTTGCGCACCGGACCCTGTCCGAATCCGCTCTCGCCGTCGGCGGCGTTGGTCTTGTCCGTGCCGGCCGTCACGACGGTCTGCACGTTGAGCCAGTCGGTGATGTCGCTCTTCACGTTCACCGTTCCCGTCATGCGCTCCGAGTTGGTGTATTTGACCAGACCTTCGAAGTTCTGATAGGCGATGCTCGAATAGACCGACGTCTTGTCGTTGCCCGAAGCGAACGAAACGGTGTGGTCGTTGGTGATGGCCGTCTGCGTCAGCGCCTCCTGCCAGTCGGTGTCGTATTTGGGCGAGGCGATCAGGTAGCCGTTCTCGTCGCGCTGGAAGTTGCCGGCGGGGTCCTTGGCGTAGTAGAAGAGGTTCTCGTAAGGGGTCTCGAGGTGGGGCATCACCTTGCCGCTGTAAGCGTAGGCGCGGCGCTGCACCTCCATGTATTCGTCGGCGTCGAGCAGGTCGAGCTTGCGGTTGAGGAAGCCGAAGCCCACCTTGCCGTTGTAGGTCACGGTTCCCTGTCCCTTCTTGCCCGACTTGGTGGTGATGATGACCACGCCGTTGGCGCCCTGCGCACCGTACATGGAGGTTGCGGCGGCGTCCTTCAGCACGTCGATCGACTCCACGTTTTCGGGGTTGATGAGCGAGGGATCGACGCCCACCACGCCGTCCATGACGTAGATCGGGTCGCTGCCGGCGTTGATCGAACCCATACCGCGGATACGCAGCGCCGAGGAGCCGCCCGGACGTCCGGAGAACGAGACGTTTTTCACGCCGGCGACCTTGCCCGCGATGCCCTGCATGATGTTGAAGGCCGTGGTGCGTTCGGTGAGGTCTTCGTTCTTCACGGAAGCCACCGACGAGGAGAGGTCGCGTTTGGCCAGCGTACCGTAGCCGACCACCACCACCTCGTCGATGCCGAGCGAGCCGGGGGCCATCGTGACGTTGATCTCCGTCCGCGAGCCGATGGCGACCTCTTGGGTCTCCATGCCGATGAACGAGAACTGGAGCACCTCCGCTCCGGCCGGAACGCTGAGTGTGTAGGAGCCGTCGCTCGAGGTCACTTCGCCTGCGGTCGTGCCTTTCGCCACGACGGTCACGCCGGCGATGGGGGCGCCGCCCTTGTCCGTGACGACGCCTTTGATGACGGTGTTTTGCGCCTGCAGCGCGGTCGCCGATGCCAGGACGGCCAGCATCGTGACAAGCAGATACCGTGTGGTTCTGCGCAGGATACCCACGCCCTTGAGGCGTGTTTCTATGCTTCGTTTTTGGTCCATGTGGGAACGTTTGATTTAATTGATGGATTTTTCGTTTGCTGCGTGCCGGAACCCGGCGTGGAGAGCGGCGTCCGGAGGGGAGCCGGAAAAACGGAGTCGGTTGTGTTTCATAGGCTTTTTCTGTTGGGTTATGGATTTGAAATCGGATTTGCCGGGCATGGCGGGGCGTCCGTTCCCGGCGGAGGAACGGATGCGCAGGGCGCACGACGGACCGGCGCCGGAGTACGCTCCGCCGTCGGGATCGGCTATGATTATATTATCAGGTGTGGATCGTGCGTCGGATGTTTGGAAGACGCGCGTCGGTTTACCGGTTTTGCGGACTATTTCCCGCGGTGGAAATTCCCCCCCCCTCGCAAGGCGGGGAAACTCTTCGCGCATGCCGGACGGGTATGCTCCGTGCGCGGCGGAAGAGGCCGCAGCCGGTCGGCCGGGAACGAAGTCGTCAGCGAGCAGAGGTTTCTCATAAGGTCGGTCAGGTTGTCACACAAATTTCACCATAATATTTCTTTTCACGATGGATATTAAACCGGAAAGTAGGTTTTTTCAATCGGATTGTTATCGTAATGCGTTGCTCGATAACTGATTGTAAATTATGCCGTGCGCCGGCGAAGTAAATCCTTGGGAGGTCCGGAAAGCGGCCGAAAGGCTCTTCCGGAGACGCGCGGAAGGCGGAACGCAGACCCCGGGATACGAAAACGGACGGCCCCGAAGGGTCGTCCGTTGCAGAAGCGGAGAAGATGCCGCCGTGCCGGGACGGCGGTCTCGGGCGCCTCCGAAGCGGTCTCCGCCGGCGCCGGGCGTGCGGCGTTTATTCGGCCGGGCCGCCCGTTTCGCGTACGAAGCCGAGGATCGCCTGCGCCGTGGCCTCCGGCTCTTCGAGGAAGCCCATGTGTCCGCTGTGTTCGAGCCAGGCGACCCGTGCCTGCGGATGGGCGGCCGCCATCCTTTCGGCGGTCTCGACGGGAATGTAGCCGTCCCGGCGTCCGAGGATGAAGAGCTGCGGGACCTTCGAGGCGCGCAGCATGTCGTTCTGGTCCTTGCGGGCGATCATGCCGTTGAGCAGGGCGACGATGCCCTCGTCTTCGGTGACGAACACCTGCTCGGCGAGATCCTCGATGGCGTCTTTCATCCGCGGGCGGTTCTCCTCGGCGAATCCGGCTTCCGGGGCCACCCGGGCCAGCGCGTCCTTCCTGCCGGCCCGGACGAGGGCGATTTCGCGGCGGCGGTTTTCGGCCTTCTCCGGCGTGTCGGGGTTGGGCGTGGAGCTGAGCAGCACCACGCCGTCGAGCAGTTCGGGATGGCGTTCGCAGAGGGCCAGGGCGACGTAGCCGCCCATCGAATGCCCGACCGCCGTGCAGCGGGCGATGCCCAGCGCCCGGAGTCCGTCGGCCACCGTGTCGGCCAGATACTCCATCGTGTGAACCTCTCCCGCGACGACCGAGATGCCGTGGCCCGGCAGGTCGAGCGTCACCACGCGGACGTGCTTGTAAAGATAAGGTACGAACTCCTCCCAGACCAGCAGCGATTCGAGGTAGCCGTGCAGCAGCACGACGCACCGGTCGCCCCGTTCCGAGTCGCAGACGTGCAGGGCCGTCCGCCCCGCCATGATGAATTTTTCGGTCATATGCGTTCTTTTTCCGCGCCCTTCTCCTTCGGAAGGGCGCGAGGTTCTTGCGACGGGGCCGGAGGGGCCTCCGCCGGGTATGTCGTGCCGCCGGGATGCGTCTGCCGCGCGGCCTTTATCGCTGGTCGTCGTCGAGGTAGTCGAGGGCCGACTCCCGCCGGGGATAGGGCGTAAGCTCCTCGTCGTCTTCGTCGCCGAGGCTGTTGTAGAGCGTGTGGCGCTCCTTGCCGCTCTTGCGGAGCGGTTCGAGGCGCCGGGCCTTCCGAAGTTCGTCCGAATGCTGCTCGCGGACTCCCTTTTGTGTTTTCATGGGTGAAAAACGGTTGAATGGTGTTTCAGAAATCTTCGGTCCCGAACTCCCCGGCGAAGACCCGCCGCGCGGGCCCCGTGAGGCGGATGTCCGAGTAGTGTTCCGTAGCGGCCTCCCGCGAAAACCGTACCGAAAGCGTCCCGCCGGGAACCGCGACGTCGTAGCGGAGGACGGCGGGCTGGCAGGCGAAGTTCGTGACGATGGCCGCCGCCGTCGCGCCCGTGCCGCAGGCCAGCGTCTCGGCCTCGACGCCCCGTTCGTAGGTGCGGACGGCGATCGCGCCGTCGCGCAGGATGCGGACGAAATTGACGTTCGTGCCCTGCGGGAACCGCGCCGTGTCGCGGCGGATCGCCCGGCCCCGGCCGCAGACGTCCGCTGTGTCGAGGTCCCCGGCGAATTCGACGTAGTGGGGAACGCCCGTGTTGAGGAACCACCACCCGTCGCCGCGGCGGATCTCCGCGACCTCCGTCATGCCCAGTTCGACCAGGCCGCCCGCCCCCTCCGTGCGGAGGATGCGGGCCGTGTGCAGCCCGTCCGCGGCGGTGAAGCGTTTGCGTTCGCCGCCGATGCCCAGGTGCTCGGCGAAAAGGGCGAAGCAGCGGGCTCCGTTGCCGCACATTTCGCCTTCCGAACCGTCGGCGTTGAAGTAACGCATCGCGCAGTCGGTCCCGGCGCTGCGGGAGAGCGTCATCACTCCGTCGGCGCCGATGCCGAAGTGGCGGTCGCAGAGGCGGGCGATCAGCCGCGGATCGGGCGTGAATCCTTCGCCGCGGTTGTCTATGAGGATGAAGTCGTTGCCTGCGCCTTCGTATTTGGCAAATTCCGTTCGCACGTGCGTGAGAAAGTTATGTTACGGCAAAAATAATAAAACTTCTAAAAGTTTTGCTAATTTTGCGGAAAATATCCGCCGGGCCCTCTCATGCCGCGGCGGAGCATTGGTCCAACGCGAAATTCTAAAAGATACCGGTCCATGAAAAGTGTGCTTTTCAAGCATCGTTCGATCCGTAAGTTCCGTCCGGAGCCGATTCCCGAGGAGGTGCTCCGCGAATGTCTCGAAGCGGCATCGCGCGCCTCGACGTGCGGCAACATGCAGCTCTATTCGCTGGTGGTGACCCGCGATGCCGCGCTGCGCGAGCGGCTTTCGCCCTGCCATTTCGACCAGCCGATGGTCCGCGAGGCGCCGTGCGTGGTGACCGTCTGCGCCGACGTGCACCGCTTCACGATGTGGTGCGAGCAGCGCGACGCCGATCCGGCCTACGACAACTTCGCCTGGTTTCTGAACGCCTCGACCGATGCGCTGCTGGCCGCGCAGAACTTCTGCGTCGCGGCCGAGTCGCACGGGCTGGGCATCTGTTACCTCGGCACGACGATCTACACGGCCGCCGAGATCTCCCGGGTGCTCTCCCTGCCCAAAGGGGTGATTCCGGTGACGACCGTCGTGACGGGATACCCCGACGAGTCGCCGGAGCTGACCGACCGCCTGCCGCTGGAGGCCGTGGTCCACTACGAGAAGTACACCGACTACACGGCCGCCGAGATCGACGAGCTGTGGGCCGAACGCGAGGAGTCGGAGCTGACCCGGCGCCTGCTCGAGGAGAACGGACTGCCGAATCTGGCGCAGGTGTTCACCGAGCGGCGGTATGTGCGGCGGGACAACCTGGCCATTTCGCGGTCCTATTTCGCCCTGCTCAAGGAGAAGGGGTTCTTCAACAACTGACGTCCCGTGCGGAGGGCGTGTCGCTGTCTGGTCGCCGTCGCGCTGAGCCTTGCCGGTTCGGCGTGCAGCGTCACGCGGCATATCCCCGAGGGCGGGTATTTCTTGCAGCGGGTCCGCATCGAGGACGACAAGGCGACGCCGCGCCGCGAACGCATCGCGGCCTCGGAACTCGAGAAGTACGTGCGGCAGACGCCCAACAAGCGGCTGCTGGGGACCAACTTCTACGTCTGGCTCTACGAGCAGGCCGATTCCGCCCGGGATAACGGCTGGAACAACTGGAAACGCCGCGTCGGCGAGGCCCCCGTGCTGTTCGATCTGTCGCTCACGGAGCGGAGCGTGCAGAACCTGAAGGTCTATATGGATTCGAAAGGCTTCTTCTCCTCGCGCGCGACGTGCGAGGTGGACACCGTGTCGCGGCGACGGCGGGCGAAGGTGACCTTCCGGACCTTTCAGGGGACGCCCTACCGCATAGACACGGTCTCTTACGAGTTCCAGGACCGTTCCCTCTCTCCGCTCATCCTGTCCGACACGGCCGGGACGCTGCTGCATGCGGGCGACGTGTTCGACGTTTCGGTGCTCGACGCCGAACGCGAACGCATCACGGCCCGTCTGCGCGAGCAGGGGTACTACAACTTTTCGGTCAGTAACATCCTCTTCCGCGCCGATACGCTGACGGGCGACAACCGCGTGAAGCTGAGGATGGTCGTGCGGCAGAATCTGACGGGATACGACGACCGCGGACGGCCCCGGACGGAGGACAACCGGGTGTATAGGATCGACCGGATCAACGTCTTCCCGGATTACGATCCTGCGGCGTTCAGGACCGATACGGCGCTCCTCTCGCGGCTCGACACGATCCATTACCGGGGACTGAACGTCGTCAGCGAGAAGCGGCCCGCCCTGCGCCCGGCCGTGCTGCGGCAGGCCATTCCGCTCTATCCGGGCTACCTCTACGACGCGTCGCAGGTGAACAGGACCTATTCCGATCTGATGGCGCTCGGGTATTTCAGGAGCGCGAAGATCTCCTTCGAAGAACGGCCGCAGGGAGCCGATTCGGCGGACTTCGTTCCCTTCCCTGCGGCTTCGCCGGCCGATACGGCGGCCCGGAGCTCCGTGCGGGAGGGGTATCTGACGTGCAACATCCTCTGCACGCCGACGCTGCGGCAGAGTTTCAAGGTCGATCTGGAAGGGAGCACGACGTCGAGCTTCTACGGACTGAAGGCGACGCTCGGCTACCAGAACCGCAACATCTTCCGCGGTGCCGAGTCGTTCGACGTCTCCTTCACGGCGGGATACGAGTTCATGAAGGCGCCCGATGCGAAGAAGAAGCGCGCCACGGAATTCGGCATCACCACCGGACTGACCTTCCCGCGCTTCCTGCTTCCGTGGCGCACGGGGCGGCAGCGTTCGGTGGTCCAGCCCCGGACCAAGGTGGAGCTGTCGGTCAATTTCCAGGACCGTCCCTACTACCGCCGCACGCTGTCGAGCGCCGGCATCGCCTACATGTGGAGCAACAACCGCTATTCGTCGTTCTCGCTGCGGCCGGTCGATATCAACGTGGTGAATGTACGGGACCTGGACGTGTCGTTCCTGATGGTGGACAATCCCGATTCGGAAGGGGAGGAGCTGACGCCGAACCGTTACCTGCTCGAGAGTTTCAACACGCAGTTCATCGGCGGACTGTCGTTCGGATACAGCTACAACAACCAGCGCCGGAACCTGAACGGAAACGCCACGAACATCCGGTTCAATCTGGAGACGGCGGGCAACCTGATCGACGGGGTGGAGCACCTCTTCTTCTCGCCGTCGAAGTCGGACAAACCCTATTATACGATTTTCGGCATTCCCTACGCGCAGTATTTCCGCACCGACTTGAGCGTGAGCCGGAAGATCATGCTGGGCGGGGTGACGGCGCTCGTGGGGCATATCTACGGCGGCGTGGCGATGGCCTACGGCAACTCCTCCTCCGTGCCGTTCGACTGCCAGTTCTACTGCGGCGGCAGCAACGGCATGCGCGGCTGGACGCCCCGGACGCTCGGACAGGGCTCCGTGCCCGACCCGCACGGCTCGTTCCCCGTGCAGACGGGCGACGTGAAGCTGGAGGCCAACCTCGAGCTGCGCTTCCCCGTCTGGGGCATCGTGCACGGCGCCACGTTCTTCGATCTGGGCAATGTCTGGTACATCCGGCAGAACCCTTCGGAGTACTCCGACGACGCCGTGTTCCATTTCGACCGGTTCTACAAACAACTGGGATTCAACACGGGGCTCGGTCTGCGTTTCGACATCAAGTTCGCCGTGCTGCGTCTGGACTGGGGCATCCAGCTCCACAATCCCAACAATCCCGCGGGCGAGCGGTGGATTCACGACTTCAAGTGGAAGAATACGGCGCTGAACTTCGGCGTGGGCTATCCCTTCTGACGCATGGAATGACGGGCGCGGGGAGGGGCGCTGCGGACCGGCGGCCGGAAGGGGCCGCAGCCCGATAATTAAAAGGGGACGAGCAGAGAAAATCCGCTCGTCCCCTTTTTAATTGAGTCCGGTTTTTTGTCCGGAGAGGCCTACTCCTCCTCGGGCTCCTTCATCGTGTGGTAAACGTTCACCACGTCGTCGTCCTCCTCGAGCTTCTCGACGAGTTTCTCGACCGATTCGCGGCCTTCGGCGTCGAGCTCCTTCGTGTCGGTCGGGATGCGGACCGATTCGCCCGATACGATTTCGAATCCCTTGTCGTCGAGCCACTTCTGGATGGCGCCGAACGACTCGTAGGGGGCGTAAACCGTGATGCCGTCCTCTTCGGGGTAGAACTCGTCCACACCCAGGTCGATCATCTCCAGCTCCAGCTCCTCGGGATCGGCGCCGGCGGCGGGACGGAACTTGAAGACGCACTTGTGCTCGAAGAGGAAGCCCACCGAGCCGCTGTTGCCCAGCGTGCCGCCGCACTTGTTGAAGTGCATGCGCACGTTGGCCACCGTGCGGTTCGTGTTGTCGGTGGCCGTCTCCACCAGGAACGCGATGCCGTGGGGGCCGTATCCCTCGTAGATGACCTCCTTGTAGTCGGCGGCGTCCTTTTCGGTGGCACGCTTGATGGCGCGTTCGATATTCTCTTTGGGCATGTTCTCGGCCTTGGCGTTCTGGATCAGAATACGCAGGCGGGTGTTGCCCGAAGGGTCGGAGCCGCCGGCCTTGACGGCGATTTCGATCTCCTTGCCCAGTTTCGTGAAAGTGCGGGCCATGTGTCCCCAGCGCTTCAGCTTTCTCGCTTTGCGATACTCAAAGGCTCTTCCCATACGATTCTCGTTTGTCTGTTTTTTTCTTTTGTGACGCAAAGGTAAATATTTCCGGCAGATTTTCACAATCTTTGCCTAAATTTGTGCACGACAAACTCTCGAAGATTATGGAAATAAAGAGCAGATTCGACCATTTCAACGTCAATGTGACCGATCTCGACCGCAGCCTGAAATTTTACGCCGAGGCATTGGGACTCAAGGAGATCGGCCGGAAACAGGCCGCCGACGGCTCGTTCGTGCTGGTCTATCTGGGCGACGGGGAGTCGCCCTTCCGGCTGGAGCTGACGTGGCTCCGCGACCACGCCGCCGCACCCTACGAACTGGGCGAGAACGAGAGCCATCTCTGCATGCGCGTGGCGGGCGATTACGACGCCGTGCGCGAGTACCACCGTTCCCGCGGGTGGGTATGTTTCGAGAACTACGACATGGGGCTCTATTTCATCAACGATCCGGACGACTACTGGATCGAAATACTTCCGTTGAAATGACCGCCGTGCGAAACGCCGCTGCGGCCGAAATGCAGCGCGAGGCCGACGAGGCCGTCCGTGTCCTGCGCGAGGGGGGACTGATCCTCTATCCGACCGATACGGTCTGGGGTATCGGGTGCGACGCCACGAACGCCGCGGCCGTGGAGCGGATCTACCGGCTCAAGCGGAGCGAGAACAAGAAGTCGATGCTCGTGCTGTGCGCCTCGGCCGAAATGACCGTGCGCTATGTGAACAAGGCGCCGGGGATCGCCTTCGACGTGATGGAGATGGCCACTAAGCCGCTGACGCTCATCCTGCCGGGAGCCGTCGGGGTGGCCGGGAACCTGATTCCCGAGGAGGGAACGCTCGGCGTGCGGGTCCCCGACCACGAATTCTGCCGCCTGTTGCTGCGCGGACTGCGCCGCCCCCTGGTCTCGACGTCGGCCAACCTTTCGGGCGAGGCGACGCCCGCGGGGCTGGAGGAGGTCGCGCGCGAGATCGTGGACGGCGTGGATTTCGTCGTCAATCCCCGTTTCGAGGGCAAACCCACCCGCAAGGCTTCTTCGATCATCGCGTTCGGCGAAGGCGGCGAGGTGAAAATCATCCGGGAGTAGCATGGGCAGGGTGTTGGAAACGCCGGTGCAGAAGCGGTTCTCGGATCTGGACCCGTTCCGGCATGTGAACAATGTGGCGCAGCAGTCCTATTTCGACGTGGGCAAGACCGATTTCTATGCGCGGGTGCTGGGCGAGGAGGTGCTGTTGGGCGACCTGCGCGTGGTGACCGTCTCGACCTCGACCTCCTACATGGGACAGGTGCGCATGCACGACGACGTGCGGGTGACGACGACCTGCGAAAAGGTGGGCAACAAGTCGATGACGCTCTTCCAGCGGCTCGTCGTGGACGGGGAGGTGCGCAGCGAAAGCAGGTCGGTGCTGGTCGTCTTCGACTTCGTCCGGCAGGAGAGCCGCCCCGTGCCCGATGCGTGGCGGGCGCGGCTTACGGCGGAGTGAGCCGTCCGGTTTCCCGGCAGGGCGGCCGTTCGGCAGGACGGTCGTCCGGAGGAAGAGGGCGGGCGTTCCGTTCCGGACTGTCCCGGGGCGTCCTTTGCCGGTTGCGGCCCTTGTCCGCCCGCTCCGGCTTCCTCTCCTGGTCTTTTGTGAAAAAAAACTATACGGTCGTATAAATTTTTCGGCTTTTCATGAGGTCCGTCGCCGGGTTTTTGCTATCTTTGCTTCAAACCCCGACGAACGACGCCCGCCATGTTGCTGCACCGCATTTTCCTCCGGCTCAGGTATGCCGCTTCCGGCCTGCCCCTCGCCGGCGTCGCGCTGCTGCTCGCCGGGGAGTGGCGCTGGGGGGCGGGTGCGCTGGCGGGCGGTGCGGTGCTCTACCCGCTGTTCGACGTGCTGGAGAGGCGTTGCCGCCCCCGCGCCCGTTACGAGACCGACGAGCGGGGCCATGCCAGACCGAAATACAAATGACCGGAGATAAGTCTTACCTCGAATAATACGATACCGCTTATGATTGCCAACCTGGTTCCCGTCGTCGTCCTTGCGGCCGTTCTGATCGGCTATTTCGTCTATATGAAATACTTTTATCCCCGGTTCAGACAGCGGTGCGAAGCCGCCGCCGACCGGGCGGAGGCGGTGTGGCGGGAACGCGGGGAGGCGATCGTCGGCGAGTATCTGCGCGATCCGGACCGGTTCGGCAAGATCGCGGAGGTGCTCGGGGAGACTCCGGTCCGGGGGCTGATTTCGACGTCCGCCCCGAAACAGGGGTTGGGCGAGCGGATCGGGAAGGGGATCGTCGGCGCCGTCACCTTCACCCGCGAAACGGACCTCGGCCACTATTATTTCGTCGCGGCCGACGACGGACTTCACCTGTTGGGATTCGACGGCGAGAGGTGTTTCCTCAATGAGGTGTACGCCGCCGGGGAGATCCGCCGTGCCCGGCTCGAACCGCGGACCTTCTCGTTCGACTACAAGGGCGGGACGGTCCGGATGGAGGTTCCGAACGGCGGTCTGGCCGAAGGCTATCCCCGGTTCCGCATTCACGAATACGACAAGGTCCCGACGAGCAGCGACCGGGCGACCAACTATTTCGTCCGCGAATACTTCGCCTGCGAGCCGACCGGCAACCTCGCTTACAGGCAGGCGCAGGGCGCCGTGCCCCGGTTCACGGGACTGAACGTCTCGGAGGAGCAGCTGATCGACCGGAAGGTCCGCACGGCGCTGCTCGAGGGATTCAGGCGGCAACTGGGCATCGTCTGACCCGTTCCCGCCGCATGCGGGGGCCGCGGGCCGGAGGCTAACGGGCCTTCAGCCCTTTTTCCGCGGCCAGCCGCTCCATCAGGGCGCGGGCCGCCTCGTAGTCGTTGGGAATCTCGCCGTCGAGGATGGCGTTCTTGATGACCTCCTTGATCTCGCCGATCAGGCGGCAGGGGCCGATGCCGTAGGTCTGCATGATGAGCTCGCCCGTCACCGGGGGCTGGAAGTTGCGGATGCGGTCGCGCTCCTCGAGGTCCTTCATTTTGCGGCGCACCAGCTCGAAGTTGGCCATGTAGCGCTTCACCTTGGCGTCGATGCCCGAGGTGATGTCCGCCTCGCAGAGGGTCATCAGCGCCTCGATGTCGTCGCCCGCCTCGAACAGCAGCCGCCGGACGGCCGAATCGGTCACCATCTCCTCCGAGAGGATGATCGGCCGCAGGTGGAGGAAGACCAGCTTCTGCACGAACTTCATGTGCTCGTTGAGCGGCAGCTTCAGCTGGCGGAAGATCGCCGGAACCATTTTCGATCCCAGGACCTCGTGGCCGTGGAAGGTCCAGCCCGTGCGCGGGTCGTAGGCCTTCGTGAGCGGTTTGGCGATGTCGTGCAGCACGGCGGCCCAGCGGAGCCAGAGGTCGCCGGAGCGGCGCGCCACGTTGTCGAGCACCTTGAGCGTATGGATGAAGTTGTCCTTGTGGGCGTGTTTGCCGCGCCGCTCGATCCCTTTGAGGCGGTGCATCTCGGGGAAGATCAGCTCCAGCAGTCCGGTGAGCTCCAGCAGTTCGAAGCCGATCGACGGCACGGGCGAGAGGACGATCTTGTTGAGTTCCGTAGCGATGCGTTCGCGCGAGACGATGCGGATGCGGGCGGCGTTGCGGCGGATCGCCTCGAAGGTCTCCCCCTCGATCGTGAAGCCCAACTGTGCGGCGAACCGCACGGCGCGCATCATGCGCAGCGGATCGTCCGAGAAGGTGACGTCGGGATCGCACGGCGTGCGGATCGTGCACTCCTCCAGGTCGGACATGCCGTCGAACGGATCGACCAGCTCGCCGAACGTGTCGCCGTTGAGCGACCACGCCATGGCGTTGATCGTGAAGTCGCGCCGCCGCTGGTCGTCCTCGAGCGTGCCGGCTTCGACCTGCGGTTTGCGCGAATCGTGCGTGTAGGACTCCTTGCGGGCGCCGACGAACTCCACCTCGATGCCTCCGGCACGCACCATCGCCGTCCCGAAGGTCCTGAAGACCGAGACCTTCGCGCCGAGCTCGCGCCCCAGCGCCTCGGCCAGCGCGATGCCGCTGCCCACGACCACGACGTCGATGTCGGTCGAGGGGCGCCGCAGGTAGTGGTCGCGGACGTAGCCGCCGACGACGAAGGCGCGGACGCCCTGGGCGTCGGCCAGGCGCGAAATGCGGCGGAATATCGGATTCGAGAGCGGCACGGGTTACTTGACGTAGGGTTTCAGCACGTCGCGCCACACCAGGTAGCCCTCGCCCACGAGATGCACGCCGTCGTTCGTATAGCGTTTGTCGAGCAACCCTTCGCCGTCGGCCAGGGCGCTCCAGACGTCGATGTACGTCACGCCCTTCTCTTCGCACAGGGCCTTCAGGAGCTCGTTTGTCGGCACGATGCGGTCGGCGTGCGCGTAATGGTTCCTGTAGGCGTCGAAATCCCGCCCGTTCACCGGGAGGATGCTCTGCACGAAGATCCGCGTCCAGCGCGAATCGGTCTGGAACCGGTCGATGACCCGGGCGATGTCGGCGACGACCTCCCCGGGGGCGGCTCCGCCCGCCAGGTCGTTGATGCCGATCATCAGGAACAGCCGCTTGGGATGCCCTTCGACGATCGGATCGAGCCGTTCGGCCAGTTCGCACGCCCGGTCGGAGCTGATGCCGCGGTTGCGGATGTGGCGGTTGTCGAAGAGTTCGCTCCACTCGCAGCCGTCGGTGAGGCTGTTGCCCAGAAAGACGATGTCGCTCGAGCGGATCGGCAGCAGCTCGAACAGACTGCGCCGCTGCTCCCTGTACGCCTCCTGGGCGCAGGCCGTGCCGGCGGCGAGAAGCGCGGCGGCGAGAATCAGAATCCGTTTCATGGTCTTCGCGTTATTTGAGTTCCCGTTTGTAGAGCTGCACGGTGTTCTCCAGTCCGTAATAGAGCGCGTCGCAGATCAGCGCGTGGCCGATCGACACCTCGTCGGTGCCGGGAATCCGGCCGACGAAGTAGCGCAGGTTCTCCAGCGAGAGGTCGTGCCCGGCGTTGAGCCCGAGTCCCTGCCGGCGGGCCTCCTCGGCGGCGGCCAGGTAGGGGGCGATCGCCGCCGCGGGATCCGCGGCGTACTCCCGGGCGTAGGCCTCGGTGTAGAGCTCCACGCGGTCGGCGCCGCAGGCCTTCGCTCCGGCGACCATTTCGGGCACGGGATCGACGAAGATCGAGACGCGGATGCCCCGTTCGCGGAAGCGGGCGGCGATGCCGGTGAGAAATTCGCGGTGCGCCACGGTGTTCCACCCGGCGTTGGAGGTGATGGCGTCGGGTGCGTCGGGCACGAGCGTGACCTGTGCGGGCCGCACCTCCAGCACCAGCGCGACGAAGTCCGGAATCGGATTGCCCTCAATGTTGAATTCGGTGGTCAGCACCCGTGCGAGGTTCCGCACGTCGTCGTAGCGGATGTGGCGCGCGTCGGGCCGCGGGTGGACCGTGATGCCGTCCGCGCCGAAGCGTTCGATGTCCGTGGCCGCGCGGACCACGTCGGGGAGATTGCCGCCGCGCGAGTTGCGCACCACGGCGATCTTATTGATGTTTACGCTCAACTTTGTCATAAAAAACGCTATATTTGCGGGGAAATCCGCGCCGCCGTTCGCCGTCCGGGTCCGGAATCCCGTTCCGCAGGCGTTTCGGCGTGGTAAAGTTACTTATTTTTTCGAAATTTCCGCCGATGAAAATCATACTTTTTTCCCGTCCGCAGGTTCCCCGCACCGCCGGGGAGCTGCGCCGGCTGTTCGACGCGCTCGGCGCCTTCGGCTTCGACTATGCGGTCAATGAGGAGTTCGTCCCGACGATGCGGGAGCTGGCGGGCATCGACCCCGGGCCGGAGCGGATCTACGGCGGCTGTGTCGGGGAGCAGCCCGAGGGGACCGTCATGGTCTGCTACGGAGGCGACGGCACGCTGCTCGAAGGCGTGCACCGGCTGTGCGGCGCGCCGATGCCGGTGCTGGGCATCAACGCCGGGCATCTGGGATTTCTCACGGGCGCGCCGAGCGACGGGCTGGACCGGCTCTTCGGGCAGATCGCCGGAGGGCGGCTCTCCGTCGAGCCGCGGGCGATGCTCTCGGTCGGGGGCGACTTCGCCCGGCAGCCCGACTCGCTGCTGGCTCTCAACGAATTCACCGTGCAGCGCCACGGCGCGGGGATGATCGCCGTCGAGACGTATGTGGACGGGCAGATGGTGGCCACGTACCACGGCGACGGGCTGATCGTCTCGACCCCTACGGGTTCGACGGCCTATTCGCTCAGCGCCGGAGGACCGGTGATCGCCCCGGCGTGCCGCTGTCTGGTGCTGTCGCCGCTCGCGCCGCACAACCTCACGATGCGCCCCGTGGTGATTCCCGACGGGAGCGTGATCTCGCTGCGCGTCCGCGTCCGCCATTCGGAGGCGTTCGTCACGCTCGACAACCGCACCTACCCGATTCCTCCGGAGGCCTCCTTTACGGTCCGGCGGGCCGAAGAGCGGATTTTTTTGGCCGTTCCGCACAATATCTCATTTTACGACACGTTACGCAATAAGATGATGTGGGGAGTGGATATCCGCAGTTGATTCGTTCCGGAGAGCCTCTCCCCGCCCCTGCGTTCCGCCGGGTCCTCCGCAGCGCCGCGGAGGCGGAGCGCGAGGGAAATTGGCAGGAATTTACGGATTTTTCAATTTATATTTTTATATTTGTGCCCTAATATGAGCGAGCCGAAACGCATACCGCAGCACGTCGCCATCATCATGGACGGGAACGGCCGGTGGGCCGGGTTGCACGGCAAGGAGCGTTACGAAGGCCATGCCGCGGGTGTGGAACCCGTGCGGGCTTCGTTGCGCGCTGCCGTACGCTGGGGGGTGAAGTACCTCACGCTGTATGCCTTTTCGACCGAAAACTGGGGGCGTCCCGCCGGGGAGGTCTCCGCGCTCATGGAGCTTTTCTGCCGCAGCGTCGTGAACGAGACCCCCGAGCTGAAACGGCAGGGGGTGCGGATCGCGATGATCGGCGACCGCAGCCGCTTCCCGGAGAAGGTGCGGAGCTACCTGGCCCGGGCCGAGCGGGAAACGGCCGGAGGGGAGAGGCTGACGCTGATTCTGGCGCTCAACTACTCCTCGCGCAGCGAGATCGTGCGGGCCGTGCGTCGGATCGCCGCCCGTGCGGCGGCGGGGGAGATCGCACCCGGGGAGATCGGGGAGGAGACTCTCTCCGCGGCGCTCGACACGGCCCCGTGGCCCGATCCCGATCTGGTGGTCCGCACCAGCGGCGAGCAGCGGCTGAGCAATTTCCTCCTGTGGCAGTCCTCCTACGCCGAACTGTGGTTCCCCGAGGTGCTGTGGCCCGATTTCACGGAGGCGGATTTCGACCGGGCGATGGAGGAGTATGCGCGGCGCGACAGGCGTTTCGGGCTGGTTAAATAAATGAAGTAAGTTTAGAGACATACACAGAGAATGAACTATTCCGGTAAGATATTCGCCGCAGTCGCGGCCCTCGTGCTGGGCTGCCCGAATCTATCGGCTCAGGAGCCGAATCCGCAGGATACGACGGCGGCCGCGACGACCGCATTTCCCGAAGACGCTCCCATGCTGCGCAACGACGGCGCGCCCCGCCGCTATTATATCCGCGACATCAACATCCGCGGCGTGAAGTATCTGAACGAGGAGATTCTCAAGTCGTCGGCGGGTCTGGTCGCGGGCGATTCGATCTACCTGCCGAGCAACTTCATCGGAAACGCCATTTCCCGCCTGTGGAGCCAGCGCTTCTTCTCGGACGTGAAGATCGGGGCCGAGATCGACGGGGACAGCATCGACCTGGAGGTGTTCCTCAAGGAGCGGCCGCGCGTCTATCACTGGAATTTCGAGGGTATTTCGAAGGGCAAGAAGAAGGACCTGACCGAGAAGCTCAAACTCAAGCCCAACAGCGAGCTTTCGGACTACGTCATCGACAAGAACCAGAAACTCATCAAGAAATACTGGGCCGAGAAGGGTTTCCGCAACGCCACGGTGGACGTGCGCATCGACAACGACACGCTCCGTCCGGCGGGACAGGCCGTGTCGGTGACCTTCCTGATCGACCGCAAGGAGCGGGTGAAGATCGGCCGGATCAACTTCCTCGGCAACGAGCAGTTCAAGGACAAGCGCCTGCGCCGCACCTTCAAGAAGACGCACCAGAAGTCGATCAACTTCTTCAAGAGCGCCAAGTTCAAGGAGGAGGACTACGGCGAGGACAAGGGGCTGCTGATCGACTTCTACAACTCGAAGGGATACCGCAACGCGACCATCGTGCGCGACTCGATCTATCCGATCAACGAGAAGCGCATGGGCATCGACGTCGAGGTGTCGGAGGGCAACAAATACTACATCCGCAACGTCTCGTGGGTCGGCAACTCGGTCTATCCGACCGAGCAGTTACAGGAACTGTTCGGCGTCCGGAAGGGCGACATCTACGACAAGAAGACGATGCACAAGCGGCTGGGCATCGGCAAGGAGGAGAACCCCGAGGACATGAACCAGATCAAGTCGCTCTACCAGAACAACGGCTACCTCATGTCGCAGATCGAACCCGCCGAGACGATCATCGGCGCGGACTCGATCGACGTCGAGGTCAAGGTGTTCGAGGGCAAGCAGTTCACCATCAACGAGGTGGGGATCACGGGCAACCAGCGGGTCGATGACGAGGTGATCCGCCGCGAGCTGTACGTCCGTCCGGGCGAACTGTACGACCGTTCGCTGCTGATGCAGACCATCCGTACGCTCGGTTCGATGGGACACTTCAACCCCGAGGCCATCATGCCCGACATCAAGCCCGTGTCGAACGAGCTGGTGAACGTGAACTGGCCCCTCGAGGAGCAGGCTTCCGACCAGTTCAACATTGCCGGCGGCTGGGGCTCCGGAACGTTCGTTGGCTCGGTGGGCATCACGCTGAACAACCTCTCGGTGCGCAACTTCTTCAAGAAGGGGGCCTGGAGGCCCTACCCGATGGGACAGAACCAGCGGCTTTCGATCTCGGCCCAGACCAACGGAACCTATTACAAGGCGCTCGCGCTGAGTTTCACCGACCCCTGGATGGGCGGCCGGAAACCCAACTCGTTCACCATCTCGGGGCACATCTCCGAACAGAACGACGCCTACTATATCTGGCAGAGCGCCACGCGCTATTTCCGGACGTACGGCGTCGCCGCCGGTCTGGGCAAGCGTCTGACGTGGCCCGACCCCTACTTCACCTTCTATGCCGAAGCGAGCTACGAGCGCTATTCGCTGAAGAACTGGACCGGATTCGTCGTCGAGAACGGCAATTCGAACCTGCTGTCGCTCAAGCTGGTCCTCTCGCGCAACTCGGTCGATCAGCCGATCTACCCGCGCCGCGGTTCGGAATTCACCGCCTCGGTGCAGGCCACGCTGCCCTATTCGCTCTGGGACGGCAAGGATTACAGCGACGACTCGATGAGCGATCAGGAGCGTTACCGCTGGATCGAGTTCCACAAGTGGCAGTTTAAGGCGCAGTGGTTCCAGGCGCTCTCGGGCAACTCGAATCTCGTGCTGATGCTCAAGGCCGAAATGGGTTACCTCGGCAGCTACAACAAACACAAGGTGTCGCCGTTCAACCGTTACGAGGTCGGTGGCGACGGCATGTCGGGCTACAATATCTACGGTATCGACATCATCTCGATGCGCGGTTACGAGGACGGCGCGCTCGATCCGTCGAGCTACTATTCGCGCGGATACAACAAATATACAGCCGAACTGCGCTACCCGGTCATCCTGAAGCCTTCGTCGCAGATCTACGTGCTGGGCTTCCTCGAGGGCGGTAACGCGTTCGACTCGTGGAAGAGTTTCTCGCCGTTCAAGATCAAGCGTGCGGCCGGTTTCGGCGTGCGGCTCTACCTGCCGGTGGTGGGTATGCTCGGCATCGACTGGGGTTACGGATTCGATCCCCCCGCCAATTCGACCAAGAAGAGCGGCAGTCAGTTCCACTTTGTCATGGGCCAGCAGTTCTAAAATCTGCGGCGTGGCAATAAATTTGAAAGAAAAGAGTTATATTTATGGTACGGTTCCGGAGAATCCGGTCCCGGGAAACGACTAAAAAGACCAAAGACTATGAAACGGCTGATTTTGATTGCGGCGTTCCTGCTGACCGCCGGCGCGCTTTCGGCGCAGAACTACATAATCGTGAACAGCGAGAAGGTCTTCAAATCCGTCGAGGCCTACAATACGGCGATTTCCGATCTGGATTCGCTCGCCAAGCAGTACCAGGAGCAGGTCGATGCCAAGTTCGACGAGGTGGAGACGCTCTACAACAACTACATGGCGCAGAAAGCTTCGCTTTCGGCTTCGGCCCGTCAGGCCCGCGAGGCGCTGATCCTGGCCCGCGAGAAGGAGGCGCAGCAGTTCCAGGAGAGCCTTTTCGGGCAGGAGGGCGTCCTGATGCAGAAACGGCTCGAGCTGATCCAGCCGATTCAGAAACGGGTGTTCGCGGCCATCGAGGCGTATGCCGGGCAGGCGGGCGCCGATCTGGTGCTCGATTCGTCGAATAACCCCACGCTGCTTTACAACAACCCTTCGGTGGAGCGTACGCAGCAGGTGATCGAGGCACTGAAATGAAAATCCGACATCAAAACAATTAACCGATAAAATTTTATGAAAAAGGCACTTAAACTGACCCTTGCCGTTGCGCTGATGATGGGCGCGACATCGCTTTACGCACAGAAATTCGGACGGATCAATTCCCAGGAAATCGTCATGGCGATGCCTGAGACCAAGGAGATGCAGACCAATCTGGAGACCTTCGGGAAGGAGTTGAATGAGAATATCGAGACGATCAACGTCGAGTTCAACAACAAGTTGCAGGAGTACCAGAAGACAGCCAATACGCTGACCGATGCCGTCCGCGAGATGAAGGCCAAGGAGCTGGAGGATTTGCAGCGTCGCAGCCAGGAGTTCCAGCAGATGGCCCAGCGCGACTATGCGAAGAAGCAGGAGGAACTGCTCCAGCCGATTATCGAGAAAGCCAAGGCTGCCATCGACAAGATCGCCGCTGCGGGCGGCTATCTCTTCGTGTTCGACACCTCGGCCGGTTCGCTGGCCTATTTCGACGAGGCCGCGCTGACGGACCTCGCTCCCGAGGTGCGCAAGGAGCTGGGCATTACCGACGCCCCGGCAGCCGCTCCGGCAGCCCCGGCCGACGCTTCGAAATAATTCCGCACGCGGGGCGGAGGATTTTTCCGCCCGGCGGCGGACCGCATGGCCGGACCCTTTCGGGGGTCCGGTTTTTTCATTGGTTCGAAAGTGGTCCGTAATTCTTCGAATTGTCCTAAAACAGTTCTTTTCGGCCCTATTTATGCGGATTATTGCTATATTTGTCGAAATGTCTGCGAACAGTGAGATGAACAAGATAAACGAAGAGACTCCGATCACGAGTTTCACCCTGAACGATTTGCTTTCGATGTCCGGCAGCCGGAGCCGGCTCGGGCTGATGAGCTCCTGCCTCGCGGCGAACAGCGCTTCGGTGATGCAGACTTTCCGCTATCCGTGCCGGATCGATGCCTTCATTATCGGCGTGGGAACCGAAGGCGAGGCGACCGTGTCGTTCAACCTGCGCGAATACAAGCTCCAGAAAGACACCCTGTTCGTATCGACTCCGAAAAACATAGTCCAGGTCCATTCTTCGGGGCATTTCCGGTGTCATATCGTCCATGTCTCTCCCGGTCTGCTGGAACAGATCAGCGTCGATACCAAGCGTATGATGCCGCTTTTCCTGAAGATCGCGATGCATCCCTGCCTGGGGCTGACGCCTGAAGAGGCCCGGACCGTGCGGGAGTTCATTTCGTTGATCGAACGGGTGACCGACGGGCCGGAGACTCCGTTCGGAATGGAGGTCGTCGGCGGGCTGATCGGCGCCACGATCTACAAGGTCGGGGATATTCTGGCGCATTATCTGGCCGAGCATCCCGAGGTCGAGAACCCCGTGCACAGCCGGGCCGAGGAGTATTTCCGGCAGTTCATGCAGTTGCTCGGCGAACACTACAAGGAGGAGCGCAGCGTCGGATTCTATGCCCGGAAGCTCTGCATCACGCCCAAGTACCTCACGACGCTCATCAAGCAGATCAGCGGCAAATCCGTCTCGGAATGGATCGACAGCTACGTGATCCTCGAGGCCAAGACGCTGCTCAAATACTCGAACATGAGCGTACAGGAGATCTCCTACTATCTGAATTTTCCGAACCAGTCCTTCTTCGGCAGCTATTTCAAACGCAATACCGGCATGTCGCCTTCGCAGTACAAGACGATGATATGATGACGGAACACCCCCGCAGCCATGACGGCTGCGGGGGTGTTTCATGTCGGGCGGGATAGTTGTCCGGGCCGGGATTTGCCGTCCGTGCGTGTGCACGGCGGCATGCCGTTTGGCGCGATGTACGGATTCCGCGTCAGGCCTCGTCGGGCGCCTTGTCCCGCGAGAACTTGATGCCCAGCTCGTAGAGCAGGTACAGCGGCAGGAAGACGATCATCAGCGTGAACGGATCGCCCGAAGGGGTGATGATGGCCGAGAGCACCAGCAGGACGACGACGGCGTGCCGCCGGTATTTCTTGAAGAACGACTTGGTGACGAGTCCCATCTTGGAGAGAAGCCACGCCAGCAGCGGCAGTTCGAAGACGATTCCCATGATGAATATGAGCATCAGGAAGTTGCCCATATAGGAAGTCAGCGAAATCTGATTGACGATCGTCGTGCTGAGCTGGTATTCCGTGAGGAAGCGGAACGTGAAGGGGAAAACCAGACAGTAGCCCACGGCGCATCCCAGGAAGAACATGCCCGTGCCGAAGACGAAGGCCCAGCCGACGTTCTTTTTCTCGTCGTCGAACAGCGCGGGCTGCACGAACCGCCAGATTTCGAAGACCAGGTAGGGGAACATGAGCACCAGCGCGAACCAGAACGACGTGCTGATATGGGTCAGGAATTGCGAGGCGACGTTGATGTTGATGATCTCCACATGGTAGTTGTCGTCGCTGAAGTCAGGGAAGAAGGGGCCCAGACTGCCCAGTTTCGAGAGCCAGCGGTACAACGGGAAATCGGCGGTCGTCGGTGCCAGCACGATGTGATCGAACAGGTAGGGCATGGCGCAGAAGCAGACGACCATGAACAGGAACAGGACGGCCACCACGCGGATCAGTACCCAGCGCAGCGCTTCGAGGTGTCCCCAGAACGTCATATCCTTGTCTTCCATTCTTTTCTTGCGGGTTTCGGTTGGCTCCGCCGGCCGGTTCCGGGCGGCGGAAATTGCGTTTTTTGCGGTGTCGGCACGCCCGTTTGCGGGCCGCTGCGGACGCTCCTGGCGGAAAAACAACATCTCCGGCTATCCGACCGATAGCCGGAGATGCTCTGCCGGGACCAGATTTACTTGCTGTAGGATGCCTTGACGAAGGGTGCCTCCATCAGGTAGTCCAAACTCATCCTGACGCTCTTCTCGACGTCGTAGCTGTACTGCTCGACTTCGACGACGATCTGCTCCACGCCGGCGACGTCGGCATTGCGGAAGATGGCGTCGAAACCGACCATGCCGCTCTGTCCGATCTCACGGAGGTCCTTGATGTGGAGCATCTTGAACCGTCCGGGGTATTTGTGGAACAGGTCCACCGGGCTGTTCTGGCCGATAACCACCCAATATACGTCCATCTCGAAGAGGACGTTCTCCGGATCGGTGTGCCGGATCATGTACTCCAGCATCACCTGGTCCTCGATCTTCTGGAATTCGAAGGCGTGGTTGTGGTAGCCGTACTTGATGCCGTTCTCGCGGCAGCGCTTGCCGATCTCGTTGAAGTAGTCGCAGTAAACCTGCAGCTCCTTGAGCGATTTGAGGAAGGGCATCGAGGGGGTTACGAGGTACTTCATGCCTGCGGCCTTGTGGGCGGCGATGCACTCGTCCCACCACTTGAGGGACTCCGAGAAGTCGCCGCTCGCCAGCTCCTCGTCCGAGAGGTTGCGCGTGCAGTGCGACGAGAGTACCTTCATGCCGACGGCCTCGACGTCGGCCTTGAACTGTTCGGGCGTCTGTCCGTAGAATTTGCCGTCGTTGTAGCTGGCGGCCTCCACGGAGGAGTAGCCCATGTCGGCGAGGTCTTTCAGCACCTTCTTGTAGTCGTGCTGGTTCTGTCCGAAACTGCCGATCAGGTCGCGGACGGAGTAGAGCTGGATGGCTATGTCTTTCTTGGGGGCCTTTTTGGCCGATGCGGCGTCGGGCGCGAAGGCTGCGACGCACGCGAGCAGGCCGAGTGCCATGAATTGCGTTTTCATCGTTCGGGTCGGTTTTCGGGAAACGGTCGCCGGGCCGTCTCCCGTCCGGAATGTTCCGCGGACGGGAGACGGCTGGCGGCTGCCGTTCGCGGTTTTAGTCGAGAATCTTTACGCGGATGTTGCGGAACCAGACGTCGTCGCCGTGATCCTGGAATCCGATGTAACCCTCGTGGTTGTCGCCTCCGCAGTTGTTCAGCAGCTCGAATGCCAGCGGCCACTTCTCGGGGCTGAACTTGCTGTTCTCGAGCATCTCGGTCCACTGGGGAGTCCAGAGGTGGTACTCCACGACGTTCTTGTCGTTCTGTCCGTGTACGACGGTGCCTTTATAGACCATGATCTTGGCCTTGTTCCACTCGCCGTAGGGCTTCGCGTTCTGCGGAACGGCCGGGATCATGTCGTAGAGCGACGCCGACTTGCGGTTGCCGTCCACGCCCAGCTTGGCGTCGGGATGGTTCTCGTTGTCGAGCACCTGGTACTCGGGGCTGGAGATGTAGATCGGCTCGATCTGCTGCTTGCCGTCCTTCGTCGTGGCGACCTCCTGGGCGAGGTAGAGAATGCCCGAGTTACCGCCCTTCGACACCTTCCACTCGAGCTCGAGCTCGAAATTCTTGAACTTGTGCGCGAAGATCAGGTCGCCGCCGTCGCCCGTCTGGGCTTCGCCGCCGCCCGAGCCGTTGAACTTGATGGCTCCGTCGTCGATCGTCCAGCGCGAAGGCACCTTGTCCTTGCCGTAGCCGCGCCAGCCGTTGAAGGTCTTGCCGTCGAAGATCACGTAGTAGCCGTCCTTGTCCTTGGGATAGGTCGAGAGGTCTACCGTCGGGTTGTTGAGCACGGTGTATTCGGGAACCGCGGGAGCGGCCTTGGTCTCGGCGGCCGAGTCGTTGCCGGCGGTCTTCGCCTTGCCGGCGTTGCCACCGCAGGATGCCAGCGTCAGGGCGAGCGCTGCGCATGTCGAAGATAAGATGATCTTTTTCATATTCGGTTGATTTTTAGTGTTGTCGTTCGTTTTCGTGCCGTTACCGGGGCATGTCGGGCAGTTTGTAGCCGTTGTGGTAGGTGTGCTTGATGAGCTCCTCGGCGAACTGGTTGGCGTCCACCGGATCGGTCCACGTCTTGTCGAAGGTCGGGTGTCCGTCCTTGATGTGGAAGCCGTCCTTGATGACCGACCGCACCTTGGCGTCGGACGGGATGTTCGTGAAGCGCATGTTCTCGCCGTCCCAGTCGAGCACCTGGTTGAGGCCTTGCAGACGGATGGCCAGTACGCCCATGGCGACCATTTCGTTGAACGGTCCGGCCTCGCTGAAGTCCGAAGCGCACGGGATGCGGTCCTCGGGATCCTCCTTGCAGGCGCGCACCCAGTCCATCTGGTGCGACTCCTTGACTTCGCGGCAAACCTTCGGGGCGTTGGGCACGCGGCCCGAAACCAGATAGGGGTTCACGCCGTAGCAGCCGCAGATGAGCGTATCCTTCGTACCGTAGAAGATCACGGCGCCGCCGGCGTCGTTGAGGTTCTTGCCTGCGGGCAGCCCTGCGGGACGCGTCGGCATCAGGCCGCCGTCGTACCAGTGCACCTCCACCTCGGGCATGCCGACCTTCGGCATGTTGTCGCGGGCCGGGAAGGTGAGTTTCACGCGCTGAGCCGAGGGGGCCGAATCCGAGAGAAGCAGCGTCGAGCTGCCCTCGACCTTCGTCGGGTAGCCCAGCTTGAGCGCCTTGAACACCGGGTGCAGGATGTGGCAGGCCATGTCGCCCAAAGCGCCCGTGCCGAAGTCCCACCATCCGCGGAAGTTCCACGGCGTGTAGGCGGCGTTGTAGGGGCGGAAGGCGGCCGGACCGATGAATGCCTCCCAGTTCATCGTCTTCGGAACGCGCATGTCGCCCTCGGGACGGGCCAGACCCTGCGGCCAGATCGGACGGTCGGTGAAGGTTTCGACACGCGTCACCTCGCCGATCTCGCCGTTCCAGATCCACTCGCAGACCTTGCGGACGCCCTCGCCCGACGCGCCCTGGTTACCCATCTGCGTGGCGATCTTGTGCTTGGCGGCCAGCTTGGTCAGCAGGCGCGACTCGTACACCGAGTGCGTCAGCGGCTTCTCGACGTAGACGTGCTTGCCTGCGGTCATGGCCTCGGCGGCGATGATCGCGTGCGTGTGGTCGGCCGTGGCCACCATCACCGCATCGGCCGACTTGAGCAGCTCGTCGTACATGCGGCGGTAGTCGTTGTATTTCTTGGCTGCGGGATAGCGCTTGAAGACGTGGTCGGCGTACTTCCAGTCCACGTCGCAGAGTCCTATGATGTTCTGGCTCTCCATTTCCTGCAGGTCGGCCGCGCCGCGGCCGCCGATGCCGACGCCCAGAATGTTGAGCTTGTCGCTGGGAGCGGTGTAGCCGAATTTCTTACCTAATACCGTGCTGGGCACGACGGCCAGCCCGAGAGCGGCGGCAGCTCCCGTTTTGAGGAAGTTGCGTCTTGAGATTTCCTTTGCCATGGTTTTTGAGTTTAAGTTAGTTATTTGGGGATGACTCCTATTTCTTGTCCTGGTCGGCCGTCGTGTTCTCAATATCCTTCTCGATATTGTTCACTCCCTCCTTGAAGCTGCGGACGCCCTTGCCCAGGCCCTTCATCAGTTCCGGAATCTTCTTGCCGCCGAAAAGCAGCAGTACGATCAGAGCGATGACGATGATCTCACCCGCGCCCAGGTTGCCGAGAAACAGTAGATTGTTCATAATTGTAATTTTAGGGGTTTATACTTATTTTGTGTCAATCGTGCCGGGATTCCCGGGGCCTCCCCGCCTTCGCCTTTCAGGCGCGTTTGCGGAGCAGTCCGTAGCCGTTTTTCATCGTCCTCCGCCGGTCGCGGATCTCCTCCAGTTCGCCGAGGTCGCCGATGGCCGGCATGTCGTGCGTCCGTGCGTCCTGCAGGAAACGCCAGGCGTATTCCGAGGCGATCGCGGCGTCGCGGAAGGAGGGCAGCGACTCGTTGCGCACGCCCGTTTCGAGCGACTGGGCGAACAGGTCGCACAGCACGTCGATGTTCTTGCCTCCGAACGGACGTTCGATCCGGTGGGTCTGCGTCACGCCGTGCAGCTCGACCACGGCCGTCTTGAAGTCGTGCGTCATGCGGGCGATGCCCTTCGTGCCGATGATGTCGATGTAGGAGTTGTGGGTCTGGTCCTTGGCCAGTTGTCCGTAGACGTGGCCCTGCGTGATGTCGAACACCACGCCGTTTTCGAACGTGCCGTGGCACTGGAGCCACCACGGGTCCTTGTAGTTCCACATGCGGACCGCCTGCGCGTTCCATGTCTTGTATTCCGAGCGGGCGTACCAGCGGGCGATGTCCACGTAATGCATGCCGCAGTCGTGGAAGGCCGGACCCTCGTATTCGTGTCCCTCGCCGGGTGCGAGTCCCGGGGTCATGTGGCAGACGCGGATGATCGCCAGCTCGCCGATCTCGCCCTGCGCGATGAAGTTGCGGATGGTCTTGTGATACCAGGAATTGCGCAGATAGAGGTTCACCGTCGAGAGCAGGGGCGATTTTTCGGCCAGCTCCACGGCCTGCCACTCCTTTTCGGGGCTTTCGGCGATCGGTTTTTCCGAAATGATGTGTTTCCCGGCGGCGACGGCCTTTTCGATCTGTTCCTTGCGGGAGTCGGCCAGGGCGAAAAGCCCCACGACCTCGACCTCGGGATCGTCGAAAATCACCTGTTCGTCGGAGACGATTTTCGCTCCGGGAGCCAGTTTATGCGCCAACTCCCGGGATTCGGGCGAAAGGTCGCAGATATATACGACATCCCATTTTCCGCTTTTCTGCATTTCGTCGAGGTAGAAACCTCCCATTCTTCCGAAACCGATCAGGCCGATCTTAACAGGATTCATTTTGTAGGTTTAAGGTTTATTTAAATATAAGTAGTCGTCGGAGCGATGCTTTCGGAGAGGGGCGGGGCTCCTCCCGGGCTTCGCGCGTTTACAAAATTAATCCGAATCCGTATAGGTTTTGAAAATTGGAGCGTAAAATGTAGATTGTTTGTTTTATTAAATTTTTGATTGTCAGTATTCTATGTAAAAATCATGTCGTGAAAATGTAGATCATTTGTGATTCATTGCGGCTCTTTGACAGGCGTGTTTCCGATCTCCGAGACCATTTTTTCGAATTTTTCCCGCGACAGGGCGGCCTTGTTGCGCATCTTGGTCCGGTAGTTATAGACGGTGCTCAGCGAGCAGCGCAGGAACGAGGCGATCTTGGCGCTGTCGGTGATTCCCATGCGCAGCAGGGCGTAGATGCGCAGCTCCTTGTTGAGCAGGTCGCCCGGGCGGAGCGCGATCCGCTCCTCGGGGATGAGTAGCGAGTTGAAATCCGCCACGAAGGTCGGGTAGAGGTTCAGGAAGATGGCGTCGAAGTTCTTGTAGAGTTCGTCCAGCTCGTTCTCCATCATCGAGGTCGATTTCAGCCGTTTGAACAGTTCGTCGAACTGCCGGTTCTGGGCCAGCCGGTTCAGCGTCTTCCGGTAGCTGTCCATCTTGTCGATATAGAGCGAGCAGAGGTCGAAGAAACGGGCGATGTACTGCTCCTTGAGGTCGTTCGAGTCCGAGAGCTGTGCGTTCTTGTCGTTCAGCTCGTCGTTGAGCTGCGTCAGCCGGACGTTCGCCTGCGAAAGCTCCTCCTTGGTCCGCGACAGTTTGCGGAGCTGCTTGTAGAGGTAGGCGAACAGCAGGGCCAGGACGACCGAGAGAAGGCTGATGAGCAGCATGTAGTGTTGCAGCGTGGATTTCGAACGCGCCTCCTTGGCCTGGTAGGAGGCGTTGATGATCGAGTAGAACTCGGCCATCTGCGCCGTGCGGAACTGTACGTTGCTGAACAGTGCGTCGTCGATGGCGGCCTGCGCGTACTTGAAGGCGTCGGAGAGGTCGCCGGCGGCATAGCTCATCCGGGCGAGCGCTTGCAGGGAGGCGTTCTCCTTGGTGGCGTTGCGGATGTCGGCGATCGCCGAGAGACGGTAGTATTTCAGGGCGAGCCGGTCGTCGTGCCGTTTCTGGAAGAGGCTGCCGAACGCATAGGTGATCTCGGCGTAATGGGGCGTGTTCGTCTCGATCTCTCCCAGCAACTCGGTAAGCAGCGACTGCGCCTCGTCGAGCCTGCCCTGGCCGATGAGCCGTCCGGCCCGGTTGGAGCGGTAGGCGTAGGAGGCGGGATCGAGCACCATCATCAGCGAATCGCCGTACAGGGCCGCCTGCCGGTCGTATTTCTTCTGGTAGCTGATGGCGGCATAGTGGCCGAAAAGACGGTTGTAGGTCTCGTAATAGAGCGGCAGAAGAGGCGTCGGCAGCGTTTTCCGCCGGGTAGTGTCCAAAATGCGTTTCGCCTCGACGCTCTTTCCGGAAAAGGAGTAGAGCTGTGCCAGCCGCAGCCCCGAGGTGTAGGTCTCCGGCGTGTCGTGCAGTTGCCGGGCGATGGCGAGGTTCCGTTCTGCGTAGCGGATGGCCGAGTCGAGTTTGTATTTCCAGAACTCGTCGCACAGCCGGGCGTTGATTTCATACTCCTGCCGGGGGGAGAGTCCGGTGACGTGCAGCGTCCGGCGGAGCTCGTCGATCCGCTCCTCGCGTTTCCGGTCGAAGACGCCCTTGTTTTCGAGCACGTAGTCGAGCTCTCCCGCGAGGGTGCGGGTTTCGGACTGTTCGCAGGCCGGCAGCGCCGACAGCGAGAACAGCACCGCGAGGCATTCGCCCATCCGGTATGCGTGTCTGCGTAGGTTCATTGCTCCTTGGGGCCGAGAGCTCTTCCGCCCGGAGGCGTACCGCGGTCCGGGGCTTTCCGGCGGATCGCCCTCCGTCCGGCTGGCGGTCCGGCCGCCGGGGCGGTCGCCGCGGTCGTCCGGAGGGCCGGTACGGCGCGGGGGTTCTCTCGTCGCAAAGGTATAATTATTTCCGGAAAACACGGTCCGCAGCCGCGTATTATCCGCGGTTTTTTCGCTTCCGGAGGGGGGCGGTCCGGCGCGAAGGATAAACGGCGCGGGGCCCGGCTTGTGGGCCGGACCCCGCGGTCTTCTGCGGGCGGGACGGTCTGTACCCGCCTTCGGCTTTTCGTTTTGTCGTTTTGTCGTCGGACGGCTCTCTGCCGTTCCGGACGGATTCAGAGGCGGGCCTTGATGGCTTTCGAAGCCTCTTCGTAGCCGGGTTTGTCCAGCAGGGCGAACATGTTCTTCTTGTAGGCCTCCACGCCCGGCTGGTTGAACGGGTTCACGCCGAGGAGGTAGCCGCTGATGCCGCACGCCTTCTCGAAGAAGTAGAGCAGGCCGCCGATCACGCGGGCCGAGATTTCGGGAATGGCGATGCGGATGTTCGGCACGCCGCCGTCCATGTGGGCCAGTTGCACGCCCAGTTCGGCCATGCGGTTCACCTCCGAGACGCGTTTGCCGGCCAGGAAGTTCAGTCCGTCGAGGTTTTCCGCATCGGCTTCGATCCGGACCTCGCGGGCGGGCTTTTCGACCGAAATGATCGTCTCGAAGAGCGTGCGCTCGCCTTCCTGAATGTATTGGCCCATCGAGTGCAGATCGGCCGTCAGCGTGACGCTCGCCGGGAAGATGCCCTTGCCCTGCTTGCCCTCGCTCTCGCCGTAGAGCTGCTTCCACCACTCGTTGATATACTGGAGTTTCGGTTCGTAGGAGCCGAGAATCTCGATCTTCTTGCCGCCGGCGTAGAGCAGGTTGCGCACGGCTGCGTAAACGGCCGCGGGATTCTCCTCGAACGGCACGCTGCGGTCGGTGGCGCGCTCCATCTCCTGGGCTCCGGCCACGAGCGCGCGGATGTCCGCGCCGGCCACGGCCAGCGGCAGCAGCCCTACGGGGGTGAGCACCGAGAAGCGTCCGCCGACGTCGTCGGGAATGACGAACGTGGGGTAGCCCTCCTGCGTCGCGAGCGTCTTCAGCGCGCCGCGGGCCTTGTCCGTCACGGCGACGATGCGCTGCGCGGCCTCCTGCTTGCCGTAGCGCCGTTCGAGTTCGGCCTTGATGAGGCGGAAGGCGATGGCCGGCTCGGTCGTCGTGCCCGACTTGGAGATCACGATGGCGGCGAACGAGTGCTCCTTCAGTGCGTCGAGCAGTTCATGGATATAGTCTTCCGAAATGTTCTGTCCGGCGAAGAGGACCGTCGGCTGCGTCTGCTCCTTGTGCAGCAGCTTGAAGGGGTCGCTCAGGGCCTCCAGCACGGCTTTGGCGCCGAGATACGAGCCGCCGATGCCGATGCAGACGACCACGTCGGCCCGGGCGCGCAGCTTCGCCGCCTCGGCCTCGATGGCCCCGAGGTCGGCATCCGAAATCGACGAGGGCAGATGCACCCACCCCAGGAAGTCGTTGCCCTCGCCTTCGCCCGAATGGAGCAGGGCGTTGGCCTGCTGCGCTTTGGCCTTCATGTCGGCCGGAATCCCGATGCCCGTTTTGGCAATGTCCAGTGTTACGGTTTTCATATCCTTTCAGATTAATTTGGTTGTCAGTTCCTTCATCCTGAGCCGGGCCGACGCGCCCCGGTAGAGGACGTCATAGACCATCTCCGCGATGGGCATTTCGACCCGGTGGCGGAAGTTGATGTGGCGGATGCAGTCGGCGGCGAAGTACCCTTCGGCCACCATCGTCATCTCGTTCAGCGCGCTGCGCACCGTGCAGCCGTGGCCGATGAGCAGCCCCAGCCGGCGGTTGCGGCTGTAGGTCGAGTAGCAGGTCACCAGCAGGTCGCCCAGATAGGCCGACACCTGCGTGTTGCGCTGTGCGGGGTAGCTTCCGTCGAGGAAACGCGTCATTTCCGCGGCGCAGTTGGCGATCAGCACCGCCAGGAAGTTGTCGCCGTAGCCCAGCCCGACGGCCATGCCGACCGAGATGGCGTAGATGTTTTTCAGAATCGCGGCGTATTCGATGCCGTAGAGGTCCGTCGAACAGCTTATGCGCACGGAGTCCGTGGCGAAGCGGCTGCCGATCAGGCGGGCGTTCTCCGGGTCGGTGCAGGCGACGGTCAGGTAGGAGAGCTTGCCGCGCGAGACCTCCTCGGCGTGCGACGGGCCGGAGATGAGCCCGATCTGCTTGTACGACAGTTCGTAGCGGTCGTGGATGTACTCCACGACGGTCTGGTAGTCGCCCGGGACGATGCCCTTGATGGCCGAGACCACGAATTTGTCGCGGAGCGGCGTGCGGAGCGGTTCGAGGAAGGTTTTCAGGTAGGCCGACGGGGCGGCCAGGATGACCACCTCGGCCTCGCGCACCACGGCGTCGAGGTCGTCCGACGGGGCGATGCGGTCGCGGTCGAATTCCGTGTCGTCGAGGTAGCGGGAGTTGCGGCCTTCGGCGCGGAGGCTTTCGAGCACCTCGCCGTTGCGGACGTACCAGCCCACGCGCCGTCCTCCCGCGGTGAGCAGTTTGACGAGCGCCGTCGCCCAACTGCCGTGGCCGATGACGGCGCAGCGGGCGTCTGTTCCGATTTTGTATTCCATGCGGAGCGATTCAGTTTCGGGATACAAATGTAAATAAAAAAATGAAAAAAATATAGGAATTTATCCGGGGCTTTTTCTTATCTTTGTGCGCATGTTCGGCCGCCGGTTCCCGCCGGAGGGAACGGGATGCGCGGCGGACGTGCCATTCGCTTGGATAATTGAGATATAGAATTGCAGGGGAGCTGATTATGGGGATCTTTTCATTGACACAGGAGCTGGCCATCGACCTCGGGACGGCCAACACGCTGATAATTTACAACGGCAAGGTCGTCGTGGACGAACCGTCGATCGTGGCGCTCGACGTGCATACGGGCAAACTCGTGGCCATCGGCCATCAGGCGCGCCAGATGCACGAGAAGACCAATCCGAACATCAAGACGATCCGTCCGCTCAAGGACGGCGTGATCGCCGACTTCAATGCCACCGAACTGATGCTGCGCGGGATGATCAAGAAGGTCAAGACCTCGGGCAGCCTGTTCGCCCCCTCGCTCCGGATGGTGATCTGCATTCCGTCGGGTTCGACCAACGTGGAGATCCGCGCCGTGCGCGACTCGGCCGAACACGCCGGCGGCCGCGAGGTTTACATGATCTACGAACCCATGGCCGCGGCGCTCGGCGCCGGGCTGGACGTCGAGGCCCCCGAAGGCAACATGGTCATCGACATCGGCGGCGGCACGTCGGAGATCGCCTGCATCTCGCTGGGCGGCATCGTCTGCTCGGAGTCGATCAACATCGCGGGCGACGTCTTCACGAGCGACATCCAGAGCTATGTCCGTCAGCAGCACAACATCCGCATCGGCGAGCGAACGGCCGAAGCGATCAAATGTTCGATCGGCGCGGCGGGCTCCAGTCTGGAGGAGGAGCCCGAGGACTTCGTCGTGACGGGTCCCAACATGCTCACGGCGCTGCCGCAGACCGTTTCGCTGTCGTACAGCGAGATCGCCTATGCGCTCGAGAAGTCGCTGGCCAAGATCGACGCGGCGCTGATGAAGGTCCTCGAGTCGATGCCTCCCGAGCTGTATGCCGACATCGTGAAGAACGGCATCTACCTGGCCGGCGGCGGCGCACTGATAAAGGGGCTGGACCGGCGGCTGAACGAGAAGACCGGCATTCCGTTCCATATCGCCGAAGACCCCCTGCGGGCCATCGCGCGCGGAACCGGAATCGCGCTGAAGAACATCAACCGCTTCTCGTTCCTCATGAAATAGCTGCCGGAGCGGCGGTGTGTTCCTTCGCCTTTTCGGGCGGGGCGGCGCGGCCGGAACGGACGCGCCGGATTCGAAGCACAAACAAAACGGAATTGCGGGCCTCGGTCCGCAATCTGAATTAAAGGGAAGAGACTTTGCGCAAACTGATCGAGTTCATTCGCAGCGTGTATGTGGCGGTGCTGTTCGTGGTGCTGGAGGCGTTGGCCGTCAGTTACTATGCGCACTCGACCCATTATACGCAGGCGCGGCTGCTGGCTCGCTCGAACCAACTGGCCGGCGGCGTGCACGGCCTGATGGCCGGCGTACACCGCTATTTCACGCTGGGCAGCGAGAACCGCGTGCTGCTCGACCGCGTCGCTCAGCTCGAGGAGCGGCTGGCCCGGTACGAGGAGGTCGTGGCGGCGAGCCGTCTGGACAGTTGCCTGCAAGGGATCGGCGAGTCGAAATACCGCTTCGCCGTCGCCTCGGTGGTGGCCAACTCGATCAACCGGCAGCAGAACCTCATCACGCTCAACCGCGGCCTGCGGGACGGCGTACAGCCCGAGATGGCCCTCCTTTCGCCCGCCGGCGCGATGGTGGGCTATGTGGTCGATTGCTCGGACCGGTATGCGGTGGCCATGTCGGTGCTCAACACCTCGTTCCGCGCCAGCGGCAGGCTCGCCGGGTCCGATTACTTCGGTTCGATCTACTGGGACGGCGTGGATCCGCACGTCGTCGTGCTGGGCGAACTGTCGAAATACGCCGATCCGCAGCCGGGCGACGAGGTCGTGACGACCGGATTCTCGCAGTATTTCCCCGAGGACGTGCTCATCGGGGAGGTCGAGAGCGCCGAGCTGAACGAAACGCGCACGGCCTATACGGTGCGGGTCCGTCTGGCGGCCGAAATGTCGCGCCTGACGGACGTGGTGCTGGTGGGCAACCGCGACCTGTACGAAATCCGGGAATTGCAGCAGAGCGAACAGATCGAACAACATACGCGGTTGAAATAGCATGTATCGCACCTTACCATACCTCGCCCTCTTCGCAGCCACGGTGCTGCTGCAGGTGTTCCTGTTCGACAACCTGTCGATCAGCGTTTACCTCAATCCGCTCGTCTATATCGCCTTCATCGTGCTGCTGCCGCTCGACACGCCGCCCGTCGTGCTGCTCGGGGCGGGGCTGGCGCTGGGCGTGACGATGGACGGTGCGATGGGGGCCGCCGGGATCAACACCATCGCCACGCTGCTCGTCGCCTTCCTGCGTCCGGCGCTGCTCTCCCTGTTCTGCGACCGCGAGAATCTGCGCGAGGGGGGAGTCCCGTCGCCCGAACGCCTCGGCCGCCGCGTGTTCACCGACTACCTGCTGCTCCTGACGCTGCTCCACCACGCCGTCTTCTTCGTGCTGGAGACCCTTTCGTGGAGCCATGCGCTGCATACGCTGGCGCGCATCGCCGTCAGCTCGGCCGTCACGGCGCTTTTCGTCTGGATCATCGCCCGTATCTTCACCGTCAAATTTCCCGTGCGCGTATGAACGGCTCCGAAGGTTTCGTCCGGATGCGGACCTTGCAGGCCGTCGTGCTGCTGGTCTTCGCGCTCATCCTGGGACGGCTGGCCTATATCCAGCTCGTCGATTCGCGCTACGACGAGCTGGCGCGCGGCAACGTCCTGCGCCCCGAGGTGCAGTACCCGCCCCGCGGCGAGGTCTATGACCGCAACGGCGAGTATCTGGTGCAGAGCCGCGAGTGCTACGACCTGATGGTGATTTACCACGACCTCGACCGCGGCGGATTCGACACGGCGCGGCTCTGCGACGTGGCCGGCATTTCGCGGCAGAAGCTCGACCGGGAGCTGGCCAACGCCCGGGCCTATCCCCGTGCGCCGCGGCTGGTGGCCAACTACCTTTCCAAGGAGGAGAAGCTCCGGTTCGACGAGTGCAATTTCCGCGGTTTCTATACGGTCTACCGCACCGTGCGCCACTACCCCCGCCAGATCGGAGGCAACCTGCTGGGCTATGTGGGGGAGGTGACGCAGGAGATGCTTAAGCGCTACACCTCCTACAAGGCGGGCGACTATGTGGGAATCAGCGGCGTGGAGTCGGCCTACGAATCCGAGCTGAAGGGCCGGAAGGGCGTGAAGGTGCTCGAGCGCGACACCCACGGGGCGATCAAGGGCTCCTACATGAACGGACTCTACGATTCGCTGCCCGAGCCGGGGCGTTACCTCGTCAGCACGATCGACGCACGCCTGCAACTGCTCGGCGAGGAGCTGATGCGCGGCAAGGTCGGCGCGGCGGTGGCCATCGAGCCCGCGACGGGCGAAATCCTGATGATGGTCTCCTCGCCCTCCTACGATCCCGACGAGCTGGTGGGCCGCGAGCGCGGCAATCATTATATGGAGATGCTCCGCAACAAGCGGCAGCCGCTCTACAACCGTGCCGTGAAGTCCCGCTATCCGCCGGGTTCGACCTTCAAGCTGGTGCAGGGGCTGATCGGGCTTCAGGAGGGCGTGCTGCGCCCTTCGGACCGGCACGTGTGCCGCGGCGGCTACCAGGCCGGGCGGCTCAAGATGAAGTGCCACGAGCACGCCTCGCCGCTCGACCTGCGCTATGCCGTCTCGACCTCGTGCAACGCCTATTTCTGCTACGTTTTCCGCGACATCCTCGAGAATCCGGAATACGGAAGCGTCAAGGAGGGGTACGAAGTGTGGGAGCGGTACGTCGAGAGCTTCGGGTTCGGCCGCAAGCTGGGTTCGGACTTCCTCGACGAGGGCAACGGGTACGTGCCCGACCGGGCCTACTACGACAAGCGCTACCGCAAGTCGTGGAACGCGCTGACGGTGCTTTCGCTCTCGATCGGGCAGGACGCTCTGGGCTGCACGCCGCTGCAACTGGCCAACCTGGCGGCCATCATCGCCAACCGGGGCTACTACTATATTCCGCATATCGTCAAGCGGATCGAGGGGCGCGATTCGCTCGACGCGCGCTTCTACGAACGGCACTACACGATGGTCGAGCCCAAGCACTTCGAACCGATCGTCGAGGGCATGTGGCGGAGCGTGAACGTGGACGGAACCTCCCGCATGGCGCGGCTCGACGGTTGGGACGTCTGCGGCAAGACGGGCACGGCGCAGAATCCGCGCGGCCGCGACCATTCGACCTTCCTCTCGTTCGCCCCGAAGGACAACCCGAAGATCGCGATCTCGGTCTATGTCGAGAACGGCGGATTCGGCGCTTCGGCCGCGCTGCCGATCGCCAGCCTGCTCGAGGAGTACTACCTGACGGATACCATCCGCCGTCCGGAACTGCTCGAACGGGTCCGGAACATGCAAATCCACTATCCCGCCTATGACAAGTAACCGCCATAACGGTATTTTCGAAGGCGTCGATTTCGTCACGGTGCTGCTTTACGTGCTGATCGTGGCCGCGGGGTGGCTGTCGATCACCTCGGCCTCCTACGACGAGGGGGCGGCCGACTTCTTCTCCTTCTCGCATTTCTACATGAAGCAGCTGGTGTGGATCGGCGCGGCGTGGATCGTCGCCGTGGTGGTCCTGCTGCTCGACGCGCGCGTCTATCACATGTTCGCCTATCCGGCCTATTTCGCCGGACTGGCGATGCTCGCCGCCGCGCTGCTCTTCGGCCGCGAGGTGAACGGCGCGAAGGCGTGGTTCGAGTTCGGCTCGTTCCGCGTGCAGCCCGTCGAGTTCGCCAAGATCGCCACGGCGCTGGCGCTGGCCCGCGTGATGAGCAACTACTCGTTCTCGATCGGCCGGCCCGGGGATCTGTTCAAGGTCGGCATGGTCGTCTGCGCGCCGCTGCTCATCATCGTCCTGCAGAACGACACCGGCTCGGGCATCGTCCTCGGCTCGTTCCTCTTCGTACTCTACCGCGAGGGGCTCAACAAGTGGCTCTGCATTCCGGTGCTGCTCATCGCCGCGCTGTTCATCTTTTCGTTCCTGCTCTCGCCGATGACGCTCCTCGTGTCGCTCATCCTGGTCTGCACGCTGTCGGAGGCGATGATGAACGGTCTGTGGCGTTCGCGGATCATCTACCTGGCCTCGCTGGCGCTGGCGGGCATTCTGCTGTGCCTCGTCTCGCAGCTCGTCGCGCCGGGCGTGCTGGACCTCTACCATGCGCTGCTGATCGTCACGGTGCTGTCGCTCGCAGCGGTGGCCGTCTACGCCTTCCGGGCGAACCTGTCCAATGTCTTCATCACGCTGGGGCTGTTCGTCGGGTCGCTCGTCTTTCTTCCGACGACGGACTACATCTTCAATTCGATCCTCAAGGAGCACCAGCAGAACCGCATCCTGAGTTTTCTGGGCATCATCAACGACCCGCAGGGGGTCGATTACAACGTGAACCAGTCGAAAATAGCCATCGGCTCGGGCGGCCTCTGGGGCAAGGGGTTCCTCGAGGGAACCCAGATCAAGTACGGCTTCGTGCCCGAGCGGCACACCGACTTCATCTTCTGCACGGTGGGCGAGGAGTGGGGCTTCGCGGGGGCGGCGGTCATCCTGTCGCTGCTCTGCCTGCTCATCCTGCGCCTGATGCGGATGGGCGAGCGGCAGGAGGAGCCTTTCGGCCGCATCTACTGTTACAGCGTGGCGGCCATCCTGCTCTTTCACGTGCTGGTCAATGTGGGCATGACCGTCGGGCTGATGCCCGTCATGGGCATTCCGCTGCCCTTCATGAGCTACGGAGGTTCGTCGCTCATCGCCTTTACGATCCTGTTGTTTATCGCCGTGCGGCTCGACGCCTCGACGCGGCAGTTTTCCATGAATAAAATCTGACCCGAAAAATGATCCGTTACAATCCCGAAGGACTGACTTCCCGAGAGGTCGCCGAGAGCCGCGAACGGCACGGCGACAACGTCATCACGCCGCCGAAGGACGATTCGGCCTGGCGGCTGCTCGCCGAGAAATTCCGCGATCCGATCATTCGCATCCTGCTGCTGGCGGCCGTGCTGTCGCTCGCCATCGGATTCGTGCACAAGGACTTCACCGAGTCGATCGGCATTATCTGCGCCATCATTCTGGCCACCTGCGTCGGATTCTGGTTCGAGTGGGACGCCCAGCGGCGTTTCCGGCGGCTCAACCGGGTCAATGACGACGTGGCGGTGAAGGTGATGCGCGACGGTGCGATCCGCGAGATTCCGCGCCGCGAGGTGGTCGTGGGCGACGTGGTTTACGTCGAGAGCGGCGAGACGGTCCCCGCCGACGGCGAGCTGGTGGAGGCCGTGTCGCTGAAGATCAACGAATCGACCCTGACGGGCGAACCCGAGGTGGACAAGACCGTGGACGAGGCGCATTTCGATCCGGAGGCCACCTATCCGTCGAATGTCGTGATGCGCGGCACGACCGTCGCGGACGGTTACGGCGTGATGGTCGTCACGGCCGTGGGCGACGCCTCGGAGGCGGGGCGCGTCACGGAGCAGTCCACCGTGCAGAACGACGAGCAGACGCCGCTCGACCGGCAGTTGACGCGTCTCTCGCAGCTCATCGGCCGGGTGGGCATCGCGCTTTCGGTTCTGATCTTCTGCGTCATGCTGGGCAAGGCGCTCTTTCTGGGCGACCTGCTCGAACAGGACTGGCTGACCGTTTCGCAGCAGGTGCTCCATATCTTCATGGTTTCGGTGGCCATCATCGTGATGGCCGTTCCCGAGGGACTGCCCATGTCGATCACGCTGTCGCTGGCCATGTCCATGCGGCGGATGCTCAGGACCAACAACCTCGTGCGCAAGATGCACGCCTGCGAGACGATGGGGGCGGTGACGGTGATCTGCACCGACAAGACCGGAACCCTCACGCAGAACCGGATGCACGTGCAGGAGCTGGTGCGTTACGACGACCTGCCGGAACGGGATTTCGCCGAGATCGTGGCGCTCAACTCCACGGCGTTCCTCGATGCCGGAGGGCATATCATCGGCAATCCGACCGAGGGTGCGCTGCTCGAATGGCTGCGCGGCCGGGGCGAAGATTACGAACCGCTGCGGGCCGGGGCGAAGATTGTGGACCGGCTGACCTTCTCGACCGAGCGCAAGTACATGGCGACGATCATCGAGAGCGGCGTTTCGGGCCGCCGCATCCTCTGCGTGAAGGGTGCTCCGGAGATCGTGCGGGCCATGTGCGCCGCGGACGGCTGCGACGAGCGGATCGCCGCGCAACTGCTCGGGTTCCAGAACCACGCCATGCGGACGCTGGCCGTGGCGTGGGCCGAGACGCAGGCTTCGGAGTGCCTCGGGGCGGTGGCTGCCGGCGGGTTGCGCTTCTCGGCCGTGGCCGCCATTCTGGACCCCGTGCGCGAGGACGTGCCCGCGGCTGTGCGGCAGTGCCTGAACGCCGGGATCGGTGTCAAGATCGTGACGGGCGACACGCCCGCCACGGCGCGCGAGATCGCCCGGCAGATCGGCCTGTGGGACGACGCGCACGACACGGACCGCAACCACATCACCGGCGCGGAGTTCGCGGCGGCGGGCGACGAGGAGCTGCTCGACCGCGTGCAGGAGCTCAAGATCATGTCCCGCGCGCGGCCGCTCGACAAGCAGCGGCTGGTGCGGCTGCTTCAGCAGAAGGGCGAGGTGGTGGCCGTCACGGGCGACGGCACGAACGACGCCCCGGCGCTCAACTTCGCCAACGTGGGGCTCTCGATGGGTTCGGGCACGTCGGTGGCGAAGGACGCCTCGGACATCACGCTGCTCGACGATTCGTTCGCCTCGATCGCCACGGCCGTCATGTGGGGGCGTTCGCTTTACCGCAACATCCAGCGTTTCGTGCTTTTCCAGTTGACGATCAACTTCGCGGCGATCCTCATCTGCTTCGTGGGGGCGGTGTTCGGAACGGACATGCCGCTGACCGTCGTGCAGATTCTCTGGGTCAATATCATCATGGACACCTTCGCGGCGATGGCGATGGCCTCGCTGCCTCCCAGCGCCGAGGTGATGGGCGACAGGCCCCGTCCGCGCGACGAGTTCATCATCACGCCCGCCATGGCGCGCACGATCTTCACGTGCGGCGGCGTGATGGTTCTGGCGCTGCTGGGGATGCTCTTCGGCTGGACCTTCTCCGAGGAGGGGATGACCGTGCGGCGTCTGACGCTCTTCTTCTCGACCTTCGTATTCTTCCAGTTCTGGAACATGTTCAACGCCAAAGGATTCGAGACGCGGCATTCGGTGTTCACCTGCCTGAAGGGCTGCCGCGAATTTTTCCTCATTCTGCTGGCCATCGCCGTGGGGCAGGTGTTGATCGTGGAGCTGGGCGGCGAAGTGTTCCGCACCGTGCCGCTTACGTGGCGCGAATGGGCGGAGGTGATTTGTCTCACGTCGCTGCTGGCCGCAGGCGGTGAAGCGGTGCGCGCGCTGCGCCGCCGGAAAAACGCATAGGGAGATGCGGCGGTTTCTGTTGATCTGTCTGCTGGCGCTTCCGGCGACCCCCCCCTCGCATCTGCCGCGCCGCCGGCCGACAGCCTCGCGAAGGTGCGGCGCGTGCCGGCGGGCGAGAGCGTCCTGGCGCGGCGGATCGACCTGCACACTTCGTCGAAGGCCTACCGGATGCTGTATGTCGGCGTGCCGCTGGTGGTGGGTGGCGTCGTCATGCAGTCCTATGACGCCGATTTCAGGCGGTTGCGCAACGGGTATGCGCCGTCGTTCCACCACGATTTCGACGACTACCTGCAATACGCCCCGGCGGCGGTGATGGTCGGCATGAAGGCCGCCGGAGTCCGGAGCCGCAGCTCGTGGGGACGGATGTTCACGTCGGACGCCTTTTCGGTGGGGCTGATGGCCATTGCGGTCAATTCGCTCAAGTATTCCTGCCGGGTGATGCGTCCCGACGGATCGTCCCGCAACTCGTTCCCCTCGGGGCATACGGCCACGGCCTTCATGACCGCGACGATGCTGCACAAGGAGTACGGCCACCGCAGTCCGTGGTACAGTATCGGCGGCTATACGCTGGCCACCGTGACGGGCGTGGCGCGGCAGTTGAACAACCGGCACTGGATGAGCGACGTCATGGTGGGCGCCGGCATCGGCATTCTCGCCACGGAGCTGGGCTATTTCCTCGCCGACCTGATTTTCAAGGAGCGGGGGCTGAACGTCTCGCAGACGATGGTGATTTACGACCGTTACCGCCGGCCGTCGTTTCTCGGCTTCAACCTCGGCATGACCGTCGTGCCGGGACGTTATACGACGGCGCCGGGGATGCGGACGGAGTTCTTCTCGGGTCCCTCGGTCGGGGTCGAGGGGGCGTGGTTCGCTTCGCCCTATTGGGGTGTCGGAGGCCGGCTGGCGGTCGCGAACCTGCGCGTGGCGGTCAATGGCGTCTCGCAGCGCAACGATCTGGAGGCGTCGTCGATCTATGTCGGACCTTATGTCTCCTATCCGTTCTCGACACGGTGGCTCGTCGGGGCGCGCCTGCAAGGCGGCTGCGAGATCTACAAGGCGTGCGGGACGGATATGCGCACGCTGGGCGACCGGAGCGGCTTTTCGCTGGGTACGGGAATTTCGACCACCTATTTCGCCACGCAGAATCTCGGCGTGCGCTTTTCGACCGACTACGACATGGCGCCGCCCGTCGTGGACGGTTCGCGCTCCCGGCTGCACAAGCTGACGCTGGGTTTGAGCGTGTGCGCCATGTTCTGACGGCGGGGCGGCCGTGTATCCGGGTGTCCGAGCATGCGTGCGGCGGCGTTTCCGCATGCCGTCCGGAAAGATGTCAGAGTTTTTCCCGCAGGAGTCGCTCCAGCTCGTCGGCCATGGGGTTGATTGCGAGAATCGTGCCGTCCCGGTCGATCAGGTAGGTCTGCCCGGCGGCGCTGCTGAGGCCGTATTGTTCCCAGAGCTTCGTGCTGTCGTCCATCTCCAGCAGGTTGAGCCACGGATAGGCGTCGTGTTCGAGGGCCGTGCGCCAGGCCCTGTCGTTTTTGAATTCGCGGGCGACGCCTACTACGACGAAGCCCCGGCTGCGGTATTTTTCGTAGATGGGAATCGTGTTTCTGCTCCGGAGCCGGCAGGGTCTGCACCACGAGGCCCAAAGGTCGAGCAATGCGATTTTTCCGTCGATGACGGCGGAGAGCGTCGTGGGCCTGCCTTCGGTATCGGGCAGTGTGAAGTCTATGTAACGGCCTCCGATTCCGGTCTTCAGACTTTTGCGTGCATGTTCCACCTGTTCGTGGTAGGGATGTGCGGGGTAGCGGTCGGCGAATGCCCGGTCGTAGATCGCCAGCCAGCGCGAAAAATCCCTGCCGGCCATTTGCTCTTGGTCGATCTGTTCCATGAGCCGGCAGAAAGAGGCCAGGCTCGGGCGGCGGGCGATCTGTTCCTGCAACCAGACGGCCTGCTCCTCGTAGAGCGTCTGCAACGTTTGGTGGAGTCGCTGTCCTTCGTCGGTGTAGCCGGAGCCCGTGAGGCGCATGTGATTGAGTTGTTTGTAGAGATAGGGGAGCGCGTGCTGGTCTGCCGGTTCGTTCAGCCGGCGGATCACCTCGTTGTAAGTGTCGTTGTAGAGTCGGTTCTCGCGGTAGAGTCGATCCTCGATGTCGATGATCGAGTCGAAACGCGCGCCGAACCGCTGTTCCTTTTCACGGAGAGTCTCCGTCCACTCGCGGTTGATCGGTCCCTGTGCGAGCAGGCGGAGCTGCCGGTTGTCCGGATCGCTTCCCGTGCATTCGATCCGGACCCCTTCCGGTTCGGGGATGAACCGGGTGCAGAGAAAACTTCCCGTACCGGTGGGAACCAACAATTCGTAGATGCGGAGCGTGTCGGTTCGGAGCAGGTATTCGAAACGGCCCTCCCGAACCGGGATTTTCGTGCTGTATTCGGATCGCGTGCCGGGTAGTGAGAGGAGTACCTCTTCGGGCGCATCGCCCGGAATCGTTCCGGTGATGAGGCATTCGGTGTGGCGCAGCCATGTATCGGAGGGGGTGCAAGCCGTAAGGAACAGGGCGATTAGCGGGCACAGGAAATTTTTCATGGAGATTGAAGTTTTTTCGGTGTGAGGCCGGGGCGTGGGCACGTCTGCCGGGCCGTTATTTCAGGTGGATGCCGTGGGCGGCGCACTCGGCGACCATCCGCTCGGGCCAGATGCTGACCTGCACTTCGCCGATATGGGCGCAGCGCAGGTAGAACATGCAGAGCCGCGACTGTCCGATGCCGCCGCCGATCGAGAGCGGCAGCCGTCCTTCGAGCAGCAGGCGGTGGAACTCCATTTCGCGCCGCTGTTCGCATCCGCGGAGGGCGAGCTGGCGTTCGAGGGCCTCCGGATCGACGCGGATGCCCATGCTGGAGAGCTCGAAGGCGCTTTCGAGCACCGGATTCCATACGATGATATCGCCGTTGAGGCCCTTGCAGCCCTCTTCGGTCGGGGTGCTCCAGTCGTCGTAGTCCGGGGCGCGGCCGTCGTGCGGCTCGCCGTTCGACAGCGCGCCGCCGATGCCGATGAGGAACAGCGCGCCGTATTTCCGGGCGGCCGCCTGCTCCCGCTCCTTCGGCGTGAGCCCGGGGAACTCCCGCAGCAGCTCCTCGGCCTGGATGAACGCGATGCGCTCGGGCAGGATCGGGGTGATGTGCGGGAAGAGCTCGTAAACCTCCTCCTCGACGGCCTTCATCGCGTCGTAGATCTTTTCGACGATCTGCTTGAGGAAGCCGAGGTTGCGCTCCTCGGGACGGATCGTGCGCTCCCAGTCCCACTGGTCCACGTAGAGCGAATGGGTGTTGTCCAGCTCCTCGTCGGCGCGGATGGCGTTCATGTCGGTGTACAGCCCGTATCCGGGGGCGATTTTGTAGGCGCCGAGCTTCATGCGTTTCCACTTGGCGAGCGAGTGCACCACTTCGGCCCGCCGGTCGCCCAGGTCGCGGACGGGAAACGACACGGCGCGCTCCACGCCGTTCAGGTCGTCGTTGATGCCCGTGCCCGAGAGCACGAAGAGCGGGGCGGTGACGCGCCGCAGCCGGAGCGAGCGGGCGAGCTTGTCGGGGAAGATTTCCTTGAGGTGCGAGATGGCCTGCTCCATCGTCTCGGGGGCGAGTTTGGCCGTATAGTCGTCGGGAATGAAAAGCGGCATGTGGATCTCTTGTCTGTTCGGGGTTCGTGAAACGGATTGTCCTGCAAATATAGCGAAAATATCCCGTTCCCGCGAACCGCAGGGCGAGTTTCGGCCGCTGCCGGGACGGATTTTCCGGGGGAGCGCACGGGTTTCCGGAAAAGGAGGACGCCCGACGGGTCCGGACCTTACGATTTCACCCCTGCCAGTGTCTCTGGCAGGGGTGATTTTCGTCCGTGGAGACAAGTCTCCTTCTTCGGTCCTTCCGGCCGGATTACAGGATGCCCTGCTCGACCATCGACTTGGCGACCTTCATGAAGCCGGCGATGTTGGCGCCCTTCATGTAGTTGATATAGCCGTCCTTCTCCGTGCCGTACTCGAGGCAGGCGTGGTGGATCGACGACATGATCTGATGCAGCTTGGCATCGACCTCCTCGGCCGTCCAGTTGAGTTTCTGGGCGTTCTGCGTCATTTCGAGTCCCGAGGTGGCCACGCCGCCGGCATTCACGGCCTTGCCCGGCCCGTAGGGAATCTTCGCCGCGATGAAGGCGTCGATGGCCTCCGGGCGGCAGCCCATGTTCGAAACCTCGGCCACGATCTTCACGCCGTTGGCCAGCAGCTTCTTGGCATCCTCGCCGTCCAGCTCGTTCTGCGTGGCGCACGGCATGGCGATATCGACCTTCACCTCCCACGGTTTGCGGCCCGGGAAGAATTGCGCGCCGGGGAACTTGTCGGCATAGGGAGCCACGACGTCGTTGTTCGACGCGCGCAGCTCGAGCATGTAGGCGATCTTTTCCTTGTCGAGACCCGCCGGGTCGTAAACGTATCCGTCGGGACCCGAGATCGTCACGACCTTGGCGCCCAGTTCCGTGGCCTTCGTCGCGGCGCCCCAGGCCACGTTGCCGAAGCCCGAGATGGCGATCGTCTGTCCCTTGATGTCCATGCCGGCCTTTTCGAGCATCTGGCGCAGGAAGTAAACGGCGCCGAAGCCCGTGGCCTCGGGGCGGATCAGCGAACCGCCGTAGGTCATGCCCTTGCCCGTCAGCACGCCCGTGTTTTCGCGCGCCAGCTTGCGGTACATGCCGTAGAGGTAGCCGATTTCACGGCCGCCCACGCCGATGTCGCCCGCCGGAACGTCCGTCTCCGGGCCGATATGACGCCACAGTTCGGTCATGAAGGCCTGGCAGAAGCGCATTACCTCGCGGTCCGACTTGCCTTTGGGGTTGAAGTCCGAGCCGCCCTTCGCACCGCCCATCGGGAGGGTCGTCAGGGCGTTCTTGAAGATCTGCTCGAAGCCCAGGAACTTCAGGATCGAGGGGTTCACCGAGGGGTGGAAACGCAGACCGCCCTTGTAGGGGCCGATGGCGTTGTTGAACTGGACGCGGTAGCCGGTATTGACCTGCACCTCGCCCCGGTCGTCCACCCAGACCACCTTGAAGGTGAACGAGCGGTCGGGCTCCACGATGCGTTCCGCGATGCGGTTGGCCTCGAATTCGGGGTGCTGGTTGTAGGTTTCCTCCACGGTCATGAGCACCTCGCGCACGGCCTGCAGATACTCGCTTTCGCCGGGATGGCGGCGTTCGAGTTCCGCCATGAGTTTGTTTACGTTCATATCGTTGAAGTTTTGAAAGGTTGTTCTATCCGTTTACAAATATAAAAATATTTCTTATAGATTGTAACTTTCCGGACGGAAATAATTTTAATCCGGCATGAAAACCGGCCGCAGCGCCCCGCAGGCTCCCTGCCGCCCGGTTGTCCGGCGCCTGCTTCGTCCGCCGGTTCCGGGCAGGCTGTCCGCCGGGGCGGGGCGGCGTCCGTGCGGGGAGGGGACGGGAGACCGCCCGCCGGGTTACGCCCCGTCTCCGTCCGCCTCGCGGATCATTCCCCGGTTCGAACGGCCGTCCACGCAGACCCAGAGCGGACGGTCGAACCGCACCTGCCGCAGGAACGTTCCTTCGTAGACGGCCGTGCGGGCGTCGAGCAGCTCCTCGCGGAAGATGCCTTCGCCGCGGAAGGGGTTGATCGTCAGATACCCCACGCCGAGCGAGGTGACGTTCTGGAAGAAGTGCGTGCCCTGCGAAGGCTCGACCTCGAAGCGTTCGAGGCCGCATTCGACGATCACCTTCGCCTCCGAAATGTGCGTCCACTTGACCGGAACCCCGAGGAACGGGTCCGAGGAGCCCCAGCGGCCCGGCCCCACGAGCACGTAGGAGCGACCTTCGTCGCGCATCCGGGTGTTGAGCGCGAGCAGCTCGTCGGCGATCCGTTCGGTCGAGAGCGAGTCGAAGGCCCCGGACTTCACATAGACGATGTCGGCGATGTCGGTCATGCGGCCGATGCCGAGGGCCTGCTCGCCATAGACGAGCGCCCGCGCGGGGTCCTCCGCGCTCCAGTCGATCGGGCGGTTGTCCTGGTTGTCGATGATCGGGCGGATTTGCAGCAGGTTGAATATCCGCTGCTGACCCGGCGCGACGTCCATGTTCACGGCGAACTCCACCTCCACGGGGCATCGCATCTCCTCGGCGCCCATGCGCAGGATGTCCGAGACGATTTCGGCCAAAGGGAAGGTGTTGTACTTCAATATGTTGTTGAACGTGATGACTTTGCGGCCCCGGTCGAAGGGGCTGTCCGAGATGCGTTCGTTCTCGCGGTCCCAGACCGAGCAGACGAAGCGCGCGTTGCGCAGCGGCGCGATCTGCTGGAGGCTCAGGCGGCGCAGGTTCACGGCGTCGTCGATCGACGTGCGGAACTCCTCGGGGCGGAGGCTCAGGGCCAGCACCTCGTTCTGCGTGTCGCGCAGCGCCAGCTCGGGGGTCGAGGTCTGGAGCACCTTCTGCGGGTAGCGGGGCGAGAAGCGCAGCGTGCGTCCTCCGTCCACGACGAGTTTGCCCAGCCCCATCGCCACGTTGCAGACGCCGTCTTCGGGCCGTTCGTCGCCGATGGGGTAGTAGTTGATCGAACGGGCCACGCCCGAGCAGGTGGGGAAGAAGAGCCCGTCCTGCTCCGTGCCGCACACTTCCTGGATGATGACGGCCATCTTCTCCTCCGAGATGAGATTCTGCGAGGACTGGATGTAGGCCCGCGAGGCGGCGAAGTAGACCGAGGCGTAGACGCTCTTGACGGCGCGCAGCAGCAGGCGCAGCATCTGGTCCTCGTTGTCCGTGTAGGGGATCATGTAGGTCGAGTAGATGCCGGCGAAGGGCTGGTAGTGCGAGTCTTCGAGTTTCGACGACGAGCGCACGGCCAGCGGCGTGCGGACCGTGCGGATGTAGGCCTTGAGCTCCTGTTGCAGCCGCGGCGGGACGTACGAGGAGACGAACTCCGAGAGGATCTCCTCGTCCGAGAACTCCTGCGAGATGATGTATTTCAGCCCGTTGAGGCGGATGAACTCGTCGAAGTACTCCGTGGCGATCACCACCGAGCGGGGAATCATGATGCGCACCCCCTCGTGCATGTCGTACTGGCGGTGCTTGATGAGCATGGAGTTCATGAAGGCCAGCCCGCGGGCCTTGCCGCCGAGCGAGCCCTCGCCGATGCGGGCGAAGGCCACGGCGTCGCTGTATGTCGCAGAGTCGAAGCGCGCCACGACGCCTTGGCCCAGCAGACGGCGGTAGTCGCTGATGAGGTTCACCAGCACGCGGCGGTGTTCGGCGACCGTGGCGAAATGGCTCTTGTTGTACCGGCGGATGGAGGCCGCCAAGGGAAAAAGCCCCCGCGAGTAGAGCCACTTCGAAAGGTGGTTCTGCGAGGTGTGGTATTCGAACGCCCCGTCGGGGATCGTGGCGATCATCTCCTGCATCTGCGTGAGGTCCCGGGCGCGGCCGATCTCGGCGCCCGTCTCGGGGTCCTCGAATACGAAGTCGCCGAAGGCGAACTCGCGGTCGATGAAGTCGTGCAACTGCGAGAGGAGCGTCTTGGAGTTCTTGGCGACGAACCCCGCCCCGAGTGCCGCGGCCTGCTCGCCGAAGGCCGTCTGGGAGGATTGCAGCAGCACGGGCATCAGCGGGTTGTCCTCGCGGATGCGGCGGCAGAGGTCGATGCCGGCGTCGAGCTTCTCGCTCTCGGGCGGATCGTCGCGGTGCAGGACGAACCCCACGTCGGAGATGACGCCCAGCAGGTTCTTCTTGTAGCGTTCGTACAGCTCCGCGGCCTCCTCGTAGCAGCGGGCCAGCAGGATCTTGGGCCGGGCGCGCTTGCGGAGGATCTGCTGCTGCTCGTTGAAGGCGTCCTTGAGGAACTCGGTGTTTTGCAGCAGGATGAGTTTGTAGAGCTCGGGCAGGTAGGTCGAGTAGAAGCGGATCGAGTCCTCGACGAGCAGGATGGCCTGCACGCCTCCTTCGCCGATGTCCTCGGCGGCGTTCATCTTGTCCTCGACGAGCTTGATGATGGCGATGATGAGCTCCGTGTTGCCGTGCCAGCAGAAGATGTAGTCCAGTCCCGAGCGGTCCTGCTCCTCTATCCGGCGGTAGATGTCCTTCGAAAAGGAGGTCAGCAGCGCCACGGGGATATTCCGATGGCGCTCCTTGACGATGCGGGCGAAGGCGAAGACGTCGGGCTCGCCCACGTTGTACATGGTGAGGATGAAGTCGAACGAATCGTCGCCGGCGAGCGCCTCGAGCGCTTCGGCCGTCGAGCTGACGCGTGTGAACGAGGGGGGATTCGAGAGGTTCAGGTCGATATACTCCTGGTTGATCTGCGATTCGATGTGCCCGTCCTCCTCGAGGATGTAGCCGTCGTAGCTGCAGCACACGAGCAGGATTTTGTGAATCCGGTATTTCATGAACCGGTAGGGGAGCCGGCCGCCGTCGGGCATGTACCCTTCGATCGTTTCGTTCATCGTTTCGACAATAGTTTGATCCGTGAACAAAAATAAGGAAAAAATTCTTACCTTTGAAATCGGAAAAGACAAAAACGCAGTCGATGAATAAGGAGAAATACGTCTTGCAGGAGGTCACGACGCCGGCGCTGGTGCGCGAGTGGCTCGACCTGCCCAAACGGATATACAAAGGTAACCGCAACTGGGTCTGCCCGCTGGATCAGGACGTCGAGGAGGTCTTCGACCCGGCGCGCAACGAGCTGTTCGCCGACGGCGAGGCGATCCGCTGGGTGGCGCGCGACGGCCGCGGCGAGGTCGTGGGCCGCATCGCGGCTTTCTACAACCGCGAGAAGGCGGCCCTCGAAGAGCAGCCCACGGGCGGCTGCGGCTTCTTCGAGTCGATCGACGACCGGCAGGCGGCCGATCTGCTCTTCGACGCCGCGCGCATGTGGCTCGCCAGCCGCGGCATGGAGGCGATGGACGGCCCGATCAACTTCGGGCAGCGGCGCGACTGGTGGGGCCTGCTGGTCGAGGGGTACGAATTCCAGCCCCTCTACAAGAACCCCTACAACCCGCCCTACTACAAGGAGCTGTTCGAAGGCTACGGGTTCCGGAACTACTTCAACCAGAACAGCTATATCTGGCGGGTGAACGCCTCGGAGGCCAACAAGTCGATCTTCGCCCGCGCCGGGCGGCTCGATGCGAGCTACCACGTCGAGAACATCGACATGAACAACCTCGAGGAGGCCGCCGAGAACTTCCGCGTCATCTACAACAAGGCGTGGGCGCTCTTCTCGGGCGTGAAACCCATGACGCGCGAAGAGGCGCTGGAGATGGTGCGCGAGATGAAGCCGATCATCGACCCGCGGATCATCTTCTTCGCCTATTTCAACGAGGAGCCGATCGGGTTCTTCATCACCGTGCCGGACCTGAACCGCCTGATCGGCAAGTTCAACGGCAAATTCGGCCTTTGGCAGAAGCTGCGCCTGATGTGGGACCTGAAGGTGCGCCGCTCGTGCGACCGCATCTTCGGCATCATCTTCGGCATCGCGCCCGAGTTCCACGGCAAGGGCGTCGAGTCGGCCATCATGGTCAAGTACTACGAGTTCCTCGAGATGACCAAAAACCAGTACAAGTCGATGGAGCTGGCGTGGATCGGCGATTTCAATCCGGTGATGAACCGCATGATCGAGACCTACGTCTGCGCCACGAAGCACAAGATGCACACCACGTACCGCTATCTGTTCGACCGCGAGAAGGAGTTCCGTCGCTGTCCCCGGCTGGGCGTGAAGCGCCGCGAGTAGCGCGTGGCGAAAAAGGGAACCCGAAACCGAAACCGAAAACCGCATAACTGCTATGAAAACCACCGTATTCACCAAGTACCATATCGCCGCGGGGGCCAAGATGGCCGAATTCGCGGGATACAATATGCCGATCGAATTCACGGGCATCAACGACGAACACATGGCCGTCCGCGGGAAGGCCGGCGTCTTCGACGTGAGCCACATGGGCGAAATCTGGGTCAAGGGACCCCGGGCGCTCGACCTGTTGCAGCGGATCACCACCAACGACGTGGCGAAGCTCTACGACGGGAAGGTGCAGTATTCGTGCATGCCCAACGGCCGCGGCGGCATCGTGGACGATATTCTGGTTTACCGCATCGACGAGCGGACCTACATGCTCTGCGTGAACGCCGCCAATATCGGGAAGGACTGGGCGCATATCTGTGCCGAAGGGGCGAAGATGGGCATGGAGGCCGGCCCGGGCAAGGAGCTTTACAACGCGTCGGACGAGATCTGCCAGCTCGCCGTACAGGGACCGCTGGCGATGAAGATCGTGCAGCGGATGTGCGACGAGCCGGTGGAGGAGATGGAGTATTACACCTTCCGGAAGATGCGGGTGGCCGGGTGCGACGCCATCCTTTCGATCACGGGCTACACGGGCGCGGGCGGCTGCGAGATCTATGCGGCCAACGAAGACGGCGACAGGCTGTGGGAGGCGCTGTGGAAGGCCGGCGGGGAGTACGGCCTGCAAAATATCGGCCTCGGAGCGCGCGACACGCTGCGGCTGGAGAAGGGTTTCTGCCTCTACGGCAACGACATCGACGACACGACGTCGCCGATCGAGGCCGGGCTGGGGTGGATCACCAAGTTCGCCGAGGGCAAGGAGTTCATCGACCGTGCGCTGATGGAGCGCCAGAAGGCCGAAGGCCCCGTGCGCCGGCTCGTGGGACTGAAGATGGTCGAGCGCGGCATTCCGCGTCACGGCTACCCGATCGCCGCGCCGGACGGTACGGAGATCGGCCGCGTGACCTCGGGCACGATGTCCCCCTGCCTGAAACAGGGCGTGGCGCTGGGCTACGTGCAGACGGCCTATGCCAAACCTGGCACGCAGATCGCCGTGGTGATCCGCGAGAAGTGCGTGAAGGCCGAGGTGGTGAAGCTCCCGTTCGTGTAACGGAGCCGCGCCGGAGAGAAAAAAAATGGATAACCTATACCGGAATAGTTTCATGAAAGCGAAATACCTCGGACTCGAACTTGCGAGTCCCGTCATCGTCAGCAGCTCGCCCTATACGGCCAGCGTACAGAACATCGAGCGGTGCGTCCGTGAGGGCGCGGGCGCCGTGGTGCTGAAGTCGATCTTCGAAGAGCAGATTCTCCGCGAGGCGGCCTCGCTGGACAGGATGGAGGGCTACGGCGATGCCGGCGAGTACCTCGAACGTTACCTCGGCGACGCCTACAAGGGCGAGTTCCTGCAACTCGTGCAGGGCGCGGCCGCGACGGGCGTCCCGGCGATCGCCAGCATCAACTGCATCGGCGCGGGCGACGCGTGGATCGAATACGCCGAGGCCATGCAGGCTGCGGGCGCCGCGGCGCTGGAACTGAATGTCTTCCTGCTGCCTACCGACCGCCATGCGGGGGCGCAGGAGCTCGAACAGGCCTATGCCGACATCGTGCGGAAGGTCGCTGCGGCGGTGACGGTCCCCGTGTCGGTCAAGTTGCCGATGCGTCTGACGAACGTGCTGTCGGTGGGCGATGCGCTGCTGGCCCGCGGAGCGCGCGGCGTGGTGCTCTACAACCGCTTCTTCGAACCGGATATCGACGTGGAGAAGATGTGTTTCGTCGCAGGCGATCCGTTCAGCGAACCGTCGGAGCTGCGCAACGTGCTGCGCAGCACGGCGTTGTGCTCCCATGCACTGCCGCAGCTCGACGTGGCCGTTTCGACGGGCGTGCACGACGGCGAGGCTGCTGTGAAGGCGCTGCTGTGCGGCGCTTCGGCGGTGCAGGTCTGCACGGCGATCCACCGTTACGGCTACGAGGCGATTTCGCGGATCGGCCGTTTCATCGACGAGTGGGCCGGTCGTCAGGGCTTCGCCTCGCTCGACGAGTTCCGCGGGCGGATGGACTACGGGTCGGCCGAGGGCGACCATTACCAGCGCGTGCAGTACATGAAGTATTTCCCCCACGGGGTGGAGTGACGGTTTCGGGACCGGCGCGGCGTCCTCGTGATTCGGGGGTGTCCGGTCGGTCCGGCTTTCCGGCGAAGGATGGCGGGCGGCGGTGCCGCGAAGCGATCCTTCGCCGGATTTTTCGTATCCGGGCCGTCGGTTGCGGAGGCTACCGTGCCTCCGCCGCCTCTCCGGCTTCGGTCCGGTCGGGGGTTCCGCCTGCGGGGCCGGATGTCTCGGCGTCGAAGATTGCGTCGAAGAGGCGGCGCAGCCGCTCCCCGTCGCGGATCGCCTCCCGCAGCTCCGCGAGCCGCCGGGCATTGTCCGATTCGGGCAGCCAGAGGCGGAGATAGCCTCCTTCGGCGTATTTGCGCTGGAGGTGTTCCCGGCAGCGGGCGAAGTGCTCCTCGCGCGTCAGTGCCGGGCAGTGCGCCAGCCCGTACTGCACCGTGCGGCGGAGAATCGTTTGCGTGTCGATGCAGCGGTCGGCTTCGGCGACGATGCGGCCGTAGATCGAACGGGGCGCGTGCCCGGACGAGGCGCGATGGTCCTCGACGGCCTCGCGCATCGTCGCGATCCGCTCGCTGTCGAAGCGGCGGCGCAGTTCGGCGTCTTCGGCCAGGATGCGTCCGGCATCGATGTGGTGGCGTTCGCGGCCGAAGGCGAGCCCCGTGTCGTGGTAGGCGGCTATGACATAGACCATGTCGGGGTCCACGTCGTAGCGACGGGCCAGCGCGAGGCTCCGGTCGATGACCGAGCGGACGTGGTCCGTGGAGTGCGCGCGGTCGAAATGCGCGTAGCGGGGGATGATTTCGGCCTCGACGTAGGCCTCGAGGCTGGGGTCGATTTCTTTCATGGAACGAAGATATGCAAATTTTTCGTACTTTTGCCGAAAATCGGGCACGGAGAAGATGAAGACGCAAGCCGAACTGAAGGCGATCGCACGGTTCGTCGCGGAGTACGCCACCCGTCTCATGGGGTCGGGCGTGCATACCTCGCGCGTGGTGCGCAACACCAAGCGGCTGGGCGAGGCGCTCGGAGTGCGGGTGATCGTCTCTGCATTCCAGAAGGTCGTGAATTTTTCGGTGGTGGACGACGAGAGCGGCGAGGTGTGCACCGAGGCCGCGGACATTCCGCCGCTGCCGATCAGTTTCGAGCTCAACGCCGAGCTGAGCGCCCTGAGCTGGGAGGCCTACGACGAGCGCCTGCCGCTCGGGGAGATCGAACGCCGCTACCGGGAGATCGTCGCCCGGCCGCGTCTCGATCCGATCTTTACGCTCGTACTCGTCGGGCTGGCCAACGCATCGTTCTGCCGGCTGTTCGGCGGCGACTGGTTCGCCGTGAGCATCGTCTTCACGGCGACGCTCATCGGTTTTTTCCTCAAGCAGGGAATGCAGGCGCGCGGCTTCAACCACTACGTGATCTTCATCGCCTCGGCGTTCGTCGCCTCGATGTACGCTTCGGTGGCGCTCACGTTCGATACCACGTCGGACGTCGCCATCGCCACGAGTGTCCTGTTCCTCATTCCCGGCGTGCCGCTCATCAACGGCGTGATCGACATTGTTGAGGGGCACATCCTGAACGGCATCGCCCGCCTCACGTCGGCGCTGATGCTCATCGTCTGCATCGCCATCGGTCTCTCCGGAACGCTGATGATCGTAAAATCCGCTCTGCTATGATCGCGTTCGACATGCTCTCCGACGGACTGTTCGCCGCCGTGGCCGCCATCGGTTTCGGGGCGATTTCCGACCCGCCGATGCGGGCCTTCCCGGTCATCGCCCTGCTGGCCGCCGTCGGGCACGCCCTGCGTTTCGCGCTGATGCAGTGGGGCGTGGACATCGCTTCGGCATCGTTGTGCGCCTCGGTGACGATCGGCGTGGGCAGCCTGCTGCTGGGCGGCCGCATCCGCTGCCCGATGACGGTCCTGTTCATTCCGGCGCTGCTGCCGATGATTCCCGGCATGTACGCCTACAAGACGATCTTTTCGATGATTATGTTCATGCAGCATCTCGACGATCCCGTGCTGGGGTCGGAGTACATGCAGGCCATCGTCCGCAACGGGTTCGTGACCTTCAGCGTGATCTTCATGCTCGCGGCGGGGGCCGCGGCGCCGATTTTCCTGTTCAACAAGCGCGCGCATTCGCTGACGCGCGCCAAAAAGCGAGTTTCGAAATGACGAGCGAGGTTTTCTGGCAGACGATCGCGGACTACAACCGCGTGACGTGGCCCGTGCAGGCGCTGCTGATTGCGGCAGGGGCGTTGCTTACGCGGCGGCTCTACCGGCGGCCGACGCCGGGAACGAAGGTGGCGATGAAACTCTATCTGGCGCTGCTGAACGCCTGGATCGCCGTGGCGTACTACCTCGTCGCCTGCGACGCGCGGGCCTACAACGGCGTGATGGCGCTGTTCTGGGGCGTGATGGCCGCCGTCTGGATCTACGACGCGGCGGTGGGGTACACCTCCTTCGAGCGGACGCGGCGGCACGACCGCTTCGCGTTCGTCCTCCTGGCCATGCCCTTCGTCTATCCGCTCCTCTCGCTGCTCCGGGGGCTGGAGTTTCCGATGATGACCTCGCCCGTCATGCCCTGTTCGGTGGCGGTGTTCACGATCGGCCTGCTGCTCGCCTTCCCGAAGCGGGTGAATCTCTTCGTGATACTCTTCCTCTGCCATTGGGCGCTGGTGGGGTTTCCGAAGATCTACTTTTTCGGCATTCCCGAGGACCTGCTCCTCTCCGGCGCGCTGGTTCCGGCGCTCTACCTCTTTTTCAAGGAGTATATCGACGTCAATTTCCGCAGCGATACGAAACCCGATCTGCGGGTGATGAACCTGCTGCTGCTGGCCGTGTGCACGGCACTCGGGGTTTTCTTTACGGCGACCATCTGGCAGCAGCTCTCGGCTCTGTTCTGAACGGAGCGGTTTCGGGCATCGGAGAACGGTGAAAACGGACCGGTGCAGTGTCGTCGGTTCGCACGCCGACCGGTTTCCCCGGGGCGTCCTTGCCCGACGCACGCGTCCCTGCCCGGAACGTATCCGTCGGAGGCTCTGCGAAATTTTCCCGAAACATACGTTTCGGTATATTCTCCGTGATGTGATTCCTCCGGGGATTTCCGGCAAGACGCTCCTTGTGGGCCGATTCCGTCCGACGCACTTTCGCACTTTTCCCGGCTGGGAGTGGCTGTGCGGCCGGAGTGACTCCGCCTGTGCAGCCCTGTACGGAAAGATCTTCCGGCGGCCGCTCGTTGCGAGGCCGCCGCTGCGAATGCCCGGAAATAAAAATCCCTCCTTTGGAAAAAGGAGGGATCGGGAATACCGCATTGCCGGGAGCCGGATCGTCCGGCCGTTTCCGGTTCTTCGGTGCTATTTCGCGTAGGCTACGGCCCGGGTTTCGCGGATCACGGTGATCTTCACCTGTCCCGGGTAGGTCATTTCGTCCTGGATCTTCTTGGCGATGTCGTGCGACAGCCCCTCCGACTCCTGATCCGAGAGCTTGTCCGCGCCGACGATCACGCGCAGTTCGCGGCCGGCCTGGATGGCGTAGGTCTTCAGCACGCCGGGATACGAGAGGGCGATGTCCTCCATCTCCTTCAGACGCTTGATGTAGCTCTCCACCACTTCGCGGCGTGCTCCGGGGCGCGCTCCCGAGATGGCGTCGCAGACCTGGATGATAGGGGCGATGAGCGAGGTCATCTCCACCTCGTCGTGGTGCGCGCCGATGGCGTTGCAGACCTCGGGCTTCTCCTTGTACTTCTCGGCCAGCTTCATGCCGATGATTGCGTGCGGCAGTTCCGGTTCGTCGTCGGGCACCTTGCCGATGTCGTGCAGCAGTCCCGCACGGCGGGCGATCTTGGGGTTGAGGCCCAGCTCGGCGGCCATGATGCCTGCGAGGTTCGCCGTCTCCCGGGCGTGTTGCAGAAGGTTCTGGCCGTAGGAGGAGCGGTATTTCATTTTTCCGATCATGCGGATCAGTTCGGGGTGCAGGCCGTGGATGCCCAGGTCGATCGCCGTGCGTTTGCCGACCTCGACGATCTCCTCCTCGATCTGTTTCTGGACCTTCGACACCACCTCCTCGATGCGTGCGGGATGGATGCGGCCGTCGGTCACGAGCTGGTGCAGGGCCAGCCGGGCGATTTCGCGGCGCACGGGATCGAAGCCCGAGAGGATGATCGCCTCGGGGGTGTCGTCCACGATGATCTCGATGCCCGTGGCGGCCTCGAGGGCGCGGATGTTGCGGCCTTCGCGGCCGATGATGCGGCCCTTGACTTCGTCGCTTTCGATGTTGAAGACCGTCACGGCGTTCTCGATGGCCGTCTCCGTGGCTACGCGCTGGATCGACGCCACGATGATCCGTTTGGCCTCCTTCGTGGCGGTCATCTTCGCCTCTTCGATCGTCTCGTTGATGTAGGCGGCGGCTTCGGTCTTGGCCTCGGCCTTCATGTTCTCGACGAGGATGTTCTTGGCGTCTTCCGAACTCATGCCCGAAATCTGCTCCAGACGCACGTTCTGTTCGCGTTTCATCTGGTCGATCTCCTCCTTCTTGTGTTCGAGGATCTGCAACTGGTTCTGCATCTGCTCCTTCAGCCGCTCGTTCTCGCGGAGCCGGTTCTCCAGGTCGCGTTCCTTGTTTTGCAGGTTCTGTTCGATCTGCTTGGCCCGCTGTTCGCTCTGGGCGATCTTCTGGTTGCGTTCATTGACCTGGCGGTCGTACTCGCTCTTGAGCTGTATGAACTTCTCTTTCGCCTGCAGGATGCGCTCCTTCTTGATCATCTCGCCTTCGGCCTCGGCCTCCTTGATGGCGGTCTCCCGGCGCTTGCGGATCGACGTCTTGACCACGAGGTTCGTTACGACCGCGTAGATTGCGACGGAGACCACGGCAGAGATGCAGGCTGTCAAAATGATATCCATTTGGTCTTTGCGTGTTTTTTGTTATTAATAGGGTTTATTCATGGTCATAAAAAAACCGCATAGGATTCCTTATTCTTGTTTGACGAATCTGCAAGATTGTCATGTGTGGGGGCTCCGACAATCGCAATCTTCCAACGGTGCGCCGCAGCGCACTCCCCCGAAGGGTGGTAAGGCCTGATTTTGAAGCGCCGCGAGTTACCCCAATATAAAAAGTGTTCAGTTTCGCAAAGCTTTAAGGAATCTATGCGGGTAGATTATTCCTTTTATTATATGTAAAAGAACCTTCGTCTCTTCCTTCTTTTCCGCCTTTCCGCTTTTCGCTGCGGAGGAGGGCCGGGGCGCTTACCGTGTCGGGTCGTTGAGGTAGGCGTCGATTTCGGCCCCGATCGCCTCGAGCCGCCGGAGGTCTTCGTTGTCCAACTCGCGGCTCTGCCTCATCCCGACGTTCGCGATGGCGAATTTCAATGCGGCCATCGACAGGTAATCCTGGTCGGTCCAGTTGCGGATATTCTGTTGTTTTATCAGTGCGAGGTATTGGTTCACCTCCCGTTCGGCCAGCCGGTACATCTCCTCTTTCCCGCTCTCGATCTGGAACGGATAGCTCTTCCCCGCTATCTTGAGAGTGATCGCCTGCTTCGCCATTTTTTCGTCCGTTTCGTTTTTCTGCCTTCCTCCGTGCGCCTATTCGGCCGTCCGCGTCTCCGGGGCCGACGATGCGTCGAACGGCTGTTCCGCCAGCGCGATGCACTTGTCCACCTCCCGCATAAGACGGTTTACGCGTGCCCGTGCCTTCTCCCGGTTTCGGGATCCTCCCGCAAGCCCTTCGGCCAGCTGCATCCGCGCCAGTTCGGCGTCCAGTTCCCGGACCCGCTCTTCGAGCGAGCGCTTCTCGGCCCGCAGCGCGTCCCGCTGCGCCGTCAGCGACGCACACAACTCCGACACCCGCCGGTGGTCGTCCATGAGCTGCCGCACGCGGCCTTCGATATTTGAGATCACGCCTTTGTCAGCCATCGGAGTGCGGAAAGAATCCTTTTTACATTTCAAAGGTACGAACAAAAACGGAAAAACGCAAATATTATTTTACGTTCCGCAATCCCTCCGGTTTCGGACGTCTCCGCCGGCTTCGTCGCCGGGCTTCGGATGCGGCGTCTCCGGCCTGCGACCGCGGGGAATGGCTTACCGGCTTGTTTCGCCGTAGAGATCGTAGTCGGCCGCCGAGGTGATCCGCACGTCGTAGAACCGGCCGCGCAGGAGCCGCCGGTCCGCTGCCGGGATGAGGATCTCCTGGTCCACCTCGGGCGAGTCGTACTGCGTGCGGCCCACGTAGAAGTCGCCCTGCCGCGAGTCGATGATGACGCGTTCGGTCCGGCCGACGCGGCGGCGGTTGTTCTCGAGCGAAATCCCGTTCTGCAAGGCCATGACGCGTTCGACGCGCTCCTGTTTCACGGCTTCGGGCACGTCGTCGCGCAGTTCCCGGGCCGAATAGGTCCCCTCCTCCTCCGAGTAGGCGAAGACGCCGAGACGTTCGAAACGCACCTCGCGGGCGAAGTCGAGCAGTTGGGCGAAGTCGTCCTCCGTCTCGCCGGGGTAGCCCACGAGCAGCGTCGTGCGCAGCGCGAGGTCGGGGACCGCCTCCCGCAGGCGGCGGATCAGCTCCATCGCCTCGGCCTTCGTGTGGCGCCGCCGCATCGACCGGAGTTGCGCGTCGGAGATGTGCTGGAACGGGATGTCGAGGTATTTGCAGATTTTCGGCTCCGAAGCCATCGTGTCGATCACGTCGGCGGGGAATGCCGCGGGGTAGGCGTAGTGGAGGCGTATCCACTCGATGCCGTCGATGCGGCAGAGCCGTTGCAGCAGTTCGCCGAGCGCGCGCCGTCCGTAGAGGTCTATTCCGTAGTAGGTCGTGTCCTGGGCGATGACCATGAGTTCGCGGACCCCCTGTGCCGCGAGTTTGCGGGCCTCCTCCTCCAGCTCCTCCATCGGCACGGAACGGTGTTCGCCGCGGATGAGGGGGATGGCGCAGTAGCCGCACTTCCAGTTGCAGCCTTCGGCGATCTTCAGGTAGGCGTAGTGCTTCGGGGTCGTCAGGCGGCGTTCGGTGGCCAGCTCCGGGTCCTCGGCGGCGCCCAGCGCCCGCACGATGCCGTCCCACGTGCGGGCCCCGAAATATTCGTCCACTTCGGGAATCTCCTGCCGCAGCTCGTCGGCGTAGCGCTCCGAGAGGCAGCCCACGACGAAGAGCCGTTCGATGCGCCCGGCCTGCTTGGCCGCCGCCGCGCGCAGGATCATGTCGATCGACTCCTGCTTGGCGTCGCCGATGAAGCCGCAGGTGTTGATGACCACCGTCTTGGCGTCGGTGCGGTCGCTGTCGTGCACGACGGAGTAGCCCGCCGCGGCGAGGCGCGCCATGAGGTGCTCCGAATCCACGGTGTTCTTCGAACAGCCGAGCGTGATGACGTTAATTTTCCGCATCGCCGAAGAGTGCATTGACGAATTCGCGGCGGTCGAAGATCCGCAGCTGGTCGATTCCCTCGCCGATGCCGATGTAGCGGACCGGGATGCGGAACTGGTCGCTGATGCCGATCACGACGCCGCCTTTGGCCGTGCCGTCGAGCTTGGTGATCGTGAGCGAGGTGACCTGCGTGGCCTGCGTGAACTGACGCGCCTGCTCGAAGGCGTTTTGTCCCGTGGAGCCGTCCAGCACGAGCATCACCTCGTGCGGCGCTCCGGGGATCACCTTCGCCATGACGTTGCGGATCTTCGTCAGCTCGTTCATCAGGTTCACCTTGTTGTGCAGGCGGCCCGCCGTGTCGATGAGCACCACGTCGGCGCCGTTGGCCTTGGCCGAGGAGAGCGTGTCGAACGCCACCGATGCGGGATCGGACCCCATCTGCTGGCGGATCATCGTCGCTCCGGCGCGGTCGGCCCACACCTGCAACTGGTCGATGGCCGCGGCGCGGAAGGTGTCGGCGGCGCCGATCCAGACCTTGCGGCCCGCCTTGGTGAGCTGCGCGGCGAGCTTGCCGATCGTGGTGGTCTTGCCCGCGCCGTTCACGCCCACGACCATCACCACGTAGGGCGTGCCTTCCGTGGCGTCGAGCCCGAAGTGGCCGGACGAGCCGTGCGCCTCCTCCATGAGCGCCGCGACCTCCTCGCGCAGGATCGATTGCAACTCCGACGCGTTCATGTATTTGTCGCGCGCCGCGCGCTCCTCGATGCGGCGGATGATCTTCACGGTCGTCTCCACGCCCACGTCCGACGAGATGAGCACCTCCTCGAGGTCGTCCAGCACCGCGGCATCGACGGTCGAGCGGCCCGCCACGGCCCGGGCGAGTTTCGAGAAGAGCCCCGTCTTGGTCTTCTCCAGCCCGGCGTCGAGCTCCTGCCGCTGCTGCCGCACCTGCTCTTCGGAGGGCGGCGTATCCTGTTTTTTGCGGAAAATATCGAAAAATCCCATACTTGTGATATATACCGCAAAGATAGCAAGAAAGTTTCAAAAAAAACGTTACATTTGTGGTATATAAATCGGTTCCCGGGAGCCCGGGAACGTCCGGAGCACGGGTGCGTCCGGTTTTTTTACGGTTTCAGACTTATTCGAATTGAAGATGAAAAAAACACTCTTGCTGCTGCTCGCAGCGTTTTGCGGCGTGCTGACGGCCGCTGCGCAGGATCTGATCGTCAAGACCGACGCTTCGCGGATCGAGGCCAAGGTGGTCGAAATCACGACCGATGCGGTCCGCTATAAGAAATTTTCGTATCCCGCAGGTCCGACCTACGTGCTGCCCGTGAAACAGATCGCCTACATCCGCTATGCCAACGGCGAGACGGAGTATTATGCCGAAAGCGTCCCTGCGGCGGAACTGACGCCGGCCGAACCGGCGGAGGGTACGGAGACCCGCGGCGGCGAGGAGTATGTCGTCAAGCGCTACGAGATCGGCGAGCTGTACGACCGGAACGGCGTGCGGGGCATCGTCTGCTGCCTTTCGGAAGACGGGCGGCACGGGCTGGTCGTCTCGCTGGACCAGATTTACCTCCCCTGGAGCGGATTCCGCAAGCCCGATCTGCGGACGGTGGGGACGACGAACCGTTCCGACGGCCGGGAGAACATGAAGATCGTCGAAGAGTACATCGCGGCGAACGGTCTGTCGTGGGACGATTTCCCGGCCTTCAAGTGGTGCCGCGAGAAGGGCGAGGGGTGGTATCTGCCCGCCATCGACGAACTGCTCAACATCGGACACAACTACAACGGCGGCTCGCGGGCGGTGAACAACCGCCGTGCCCACAAGGCGTTCAACGGAGCTTTGCAAGAGGCCGGCGGCAAGCGTATGGACCGGCTGGTGTACTACTTCTCCTCGACCGAGCTCGACGAGAAGAGCGCCTACACCTCGCACATGAATATCGAGCCGCCCTACGTGGTGGAGATTCCCAAGTACAACAAATTCCTCGTGCGCGCCGTGCACGCGTTCTGACGCGTGAGGCCGGGCGCGGGGCCGGTGGCGGGCGCCCCGCTCCGGCGGTTTGCAGAGAGCTGAAGGCTCCGGATTCGGAAAATCCCGAATCCGGAGTTTCCTTTTTTCCGGAGAAAACGGATTCCCGAAAACGGCGGACGGTGTTGCAGTGCCCCCCCCCTCGTTGCGGACCGGCCGCGGCGGGAGCGGTCGATCGGGGGCTTCCGGCGGTTACCCGGGATTTCCGGCTTTGGTCCGGGCCCGGTCCGGGTTCGGGTCCGGGTCGGCTTTGGTCCGGGTTCGGAGCCGTTCAGAAATGCTGCCGCGCCGTTTTCCGGGCGAAGGGTCAGAGCGAGTCGATCAGACGGCGCAGTTTCGGGATGATGACCTCCCAGCCGTACTGCTCGCGGACGTAGGCGGGGCCTTTCTCGCCCAGTTCGCGCCGCAGCTGCGGAGAGGAGAGCAGCCGGCGGAGTTTGCGGAGGAAATCGCGGCCGCCGCGGTAGGCGAGGGCCGCGCCGCTTCGGCGGCAGTGGTCCGCCATCACCTCGCTCCGCCCGTTCACGAGGACCGGCACGCGGCTGGCCATCGCCTCGAGCATCAGCAGCGAGAGGCTTTCGAGGTGCGAAGGGTTCACCATCACCGTCGCGTGGCGGACGATCGCCGCCTTTTCGGCGTCGCTGACGAATCCCGTCGCGACGATCTCCGGGGAGGAGGCGATCTCGTCGGCGAGCTCCGGGTCCGCGCCGCCCGTCAGCACGAGTTTCGTGCGGCCGCCGTAGCGCCGCTTGTAACGCAGGAAGAGCGGGATGAGGTCGTGGATTTTCGGCCGGGTGATGCGTCCCAGATAGAGTACGTACTCGTCCGGAAGCGCGTAGCGGCGCTTCACCCCCCCCCACTCCGCTTCGGGCGAGGCGTCGATGCCGCAGCCGAGCAGGCTGTTCGGGGCCAGCGAGGTTCCGAAAATCCGGCGGACGGTCCTCCGTTCGGCCTCCGTGTTGAAGGCGATATGCCGGACGCGGGTGAACATGCGGGCGTTGATGGCCCAATAGAGCCGCCGGTCGGGATGGGCCAGCGGAATGAGGATGGTCTTTTCCGGAGCGATCGTGCAGCCCAGTACGGTCTGGCTGAAGTAGAAGTTCAGGAAGACGAAGGCGGCGTACTCCTCCCGGTGCTCCTCGATGAAGCGCAGCATCGCGGGGGTGTGTTCGCGCTGCGACTCGAAGTAACGGCGCTCCTTCCCGGCGCCCAGCCGCCATTCGGGGCGGAACGAGGAGATCGCTCCGAGCAGGTGCAGCCGGTCCAGGTAGCGGCGGATGCGGCGGGCCGTCCTGCACCGTTTCTCGATCCGCTTGTGCCGGTCGCCTTCGACGGGTTCCGGACGGAACCGCCGCACCGTCACGCCGTGGTCCGTGCTCACGCCCTCGGGATAGTCCTCCGCGGGCGAGCCGAACACCCGCACGGTCGTCGTCAGCACCTCGACGTCGTAGTAGGGGACGAGCCGTTCGGCCAGCATGCGGCAGTGCGCCTCCGCGCCGCCGTTCACCTCCGCGCCGTAGCGGATGATGACAAAAGCCACTTTTTTCTTCATCGCGATCGCAATTTCCGGATAAAATTAGTAAAAATATCGCAGCCGGATTCAGCATGCGCCGGAAAAATACAAAGGGCATCCATGCGCGGATGCCCTTTGTATTTAAGAGTCCGGGACCCTTAAAATACTTACTTCTTCTCCTCGAAGAAATCTTTGACCTGGTCGTTGGGAACGATGCCTTCCTTGAACATATAGGCGCCGGTCTTCTCCGACTTGACCATCTTGATACACTTGGTAAACTGCTTACCCGTGCCGGTTTTCAGTGTTGCGACTACTTTCTTTGCCATAGTGCTCTTCTAACTATTTGATTTCACGGTGAACGGTGACACGCTTGAGGAACGGGTTGTACTTCTTGCGCTCCAGACGGTCGGGGGTGTTCTTCTTGTTCTTGGTGGTGATGTAACGGGACATTCCCGCAACGCCGCTCTCTTTCTGCTCAGTGCACTCCAGGATGACCTGGACTCTGTTGCCTTTCTTTGCCATTTGTTACTCGATTTTAGTACACGCTTTTGGGGGCGGCAGCTTCGCGCAGGGCGACTGCAAGACCCTTCTTGTTGATAGTTTTCATGCCGGCGGCCGATACCTTCAGGGTGATCCAGCGGCCCTCCTGCTCCGACCAGAAGCGCTTGGTTTTCAGATTGGGACTGAATTTGCGCTTGGTCTTGTGGTGCGAGTGCGAGACGTTGTTGCCCACGATCGCCACCTTGCCTGTGATTTCGCAAACTTTCATTTTCGTTGTAATGGTTTAAGTTAAAACCCTTTTAAGGGAGTGCAAATATACAATCTTTTCGGCAAATAGCAAAAGCCCCCGCCGTTTTTTTCGGACAGGGCGGGGCGAGCGCCCGCCGGGCGGCGCTTTTCCGCGGGGTCGTCCGGACCTTTCGGCCGCTAATTGCCGTTCAGGCAGTCGCGCAGCAGCGCGATGGCGAAGGCCGAGGCGCGGTCGATGATCTGTCCCCGGTCGGAGCCGCACTGCCTGCGGACCGCAACGGTTCCGGAGGGCGAGGCCACGGCGATCCAGACCGTGCCGACGGGCTTTTCGGCCGAGCCTCCCGCGGGGCCCGCGATGCCCGTGGTGGCCACGGCATAGTCGGCCGACGCCGTGCGGCGGGCTCCTTCGGCCATCTGGCGGGCGACCTCCTCGCTGACGGCTCCGTGGCGGGCGATGGCATCGGGATCGACGCCCAGCAGTTTCGTCTTCGCTTCGTTGCTGTACGACACCACGCCGCAGAGGAAGTAGGCCGATGCGCCGGGCATGGCCGTGAACCGCGAGGCGATCGTCCCGCCCGTGCAGCTTTCGGCCGTGGCGAGGGTGAGGCCGCGCCGGGTGAGGATCCCGTGGACGAGCTCCTGCATCGTGGCCGTCTCGTAGCCGATGACGTTGCGGGGGATGATGCGGCGGAGGGCTTCGAACTGCCGCTCGATTTCGCGGGCCGCCGCGTCGCCTTCGACTTCGTAGGCCGACAGCCGCAGCCGCACGGCCCCGGGGTTGGGCAGGTAGGCCAGCTTCAGGTAGGGAGGCAGGGCGCTTTCCCACGCCGCGATCCGCTCGGCGAGCATCGACTCGGGCAGTCCGGCCGTAATCATCGTGCGGTGGACGATCTGCCGCAGGGCGAAACGGGCCTTCAGACGCGGCATCACCTCGTCCTGCATCAGGTGCTCCATTTCGAAGGGTACGCCCGGGAGCGAGACGACGACGTGTCCGTCGCGTTCGAACCACATGCCCGGGGCCGTGCCGTAGGCGTTGAAGAGCACCGTGCAGCACGCGGGGACCATCGCCTGCGAGCGGTTCAGCTCGTTGAAGTCGATGCCGCGTTCGGCGAGCATCCGCTCGACGTGCGCGGCCACCCGTTCGTCGTAGCGCATGTCGCTGCGGAACAGTTCGGCGAGCGTCTTTTTGGTGATGTCGTCCTTCGTGGGGCCCAGGCCGCCCGTGACGATCGTCACCTCCGACATGCGGAGCGCCCGCTCCACGGCGCCGGTGATCTGCGCGCGGTCGTCGCCGATCGAGATTTTTTCGCGGACGACGATGCCCGCGGCGTTGAGGTGCTTGGCGATGGATACGGAGTTCGTGTCCACGATCTGGCCTATGAGGATTTCGTCGCCGATCGTGAGAATGGTCGCTTTCATATTTATTCCGAGTTTCAGGCTTTGGTGGCGGGCTCCTGCGGGAGGCGGGCCTGTTGTTCTGTCGTCATGCCGGCTGCGGCGTCCGTGCCGGACGGGGTGTCCGGTCCGGCGGAGGAATTCGGTCCGGCGGGTGCGTCCGATGCCGTGTTCGGAACCGGAACGGCCGCCTGCGCTTGCGCGGCGCGCTCCGCATCGGCGATGAGCGCCCGGCAGATGTCGCCGGCGAATCCCGGTCCTTCGTAAACGTAGCCGGTGTAGATCTGCACGAGATCGGCTCCGGCGTCGAGCATCGCCCGCACGTCGTCGGGACTCATCAGGCCGCCCGCGCCGATGATTGGGTAGGTGCCGCCCGAGCGGGTGCGGATGCGGCGGACGATCTCCGCGGCACGGCGGGTCAGCGGCGCGCCGCTCAGGCGGCCGCTGCCGATCTTGTCGAGGCTCGTGCGGCTCGTGCGCAGCCCCTGCCGGCTGCCGTGGCTGCCGTTCGAGGCCACGATGCCGTCGAGCGGCGTGGACATGAGCACGTCGGTGACGCGGTCGATCTCCTCGTCCGAGAGGTCGGGCGAAATCTTGAGCATCACGGGGCGGTATTCGCTCTGGCCGCGGCGGAAGTCGAACAGCGGGTCGAGAATGCTCAGCAGATGCCCGCGCGTGTAGGTCTTTTCGTCGTGGCAGGCGTTGTCGCAACTGATATTGACGGTGAAGTAGTCCGCATACTGGTAGAGGTTGCGGAAGAGTCTGAGGTAGTCGGCCGGGGCGTTTTCGGGCGGGGTGTCGGTGTTCTTGCCGATGTTGCAGCCGACGAGGATGCCCTCGTGTCCCCGGCGCAGGTGGCGGACCGTGGCGTCGAGACCCCGGTTGGCGATGCCGATGCGGTTCACGATGGCCCGGTCTTTGGGCAGGCGGAAGACCCGCGGGCGGGGGTTTCCGGCCTGCGGACGGGGCGTCACGGTCCCGATTTCGACGAATCCGAATCCCAGTGCGGAGAGCGGACGCAGCGCCTCGCCGTTGCGGTCGAATCCCGCGGCCAGCCCGACCGGATTGGGAAACCGGATGCCGAAAACCTCGCGTTCGAGCGCCGGATGCTTCACCGCATAGCATTTGCGCAGCAGCCAGAGCCCCCCGGGAATCAGCCCGATGCCGCGCAGCAGCAGCAGCGCGACGCGGTGGGCCCGCTCGATGGTGAGCGAGAAAAGCAGGGGTTTTATGAGTTTCCGGTACATGGAAGGCGGATCGTTCGGACAAAAATACGAAAAAAGTGCGGAATTCGGCTAAAAATATTCGCGCCGGTAGGCGTAGCCGTCGCGCAGGGCCTCGAAATCTTCGGGGTGCGCCTTCAGGCGGCGGCTTTCGGCCCCGATGTCGTAGATGCCGCCGATGGTATCGCAAAGCTCCTGCCAGGCGATGGGGCGCGGAGAGGAGGCGGCCGCCTGCGGGGGATACCACCCCGCGAGGGGCAGGCCGAAACGGCGCGCCAGCGCGGCGACGGAGAGCGCCGTGGCATTGGCTTTGCCCTGCTCGGAGTAGCCGGCGATGTGGGGCGTGGCGAGCAGCGCCTTTCCGAGCAGTTCCCGGTCGATGTGCGGCTCGTGCTCCCAGACGTCGAGCACCCATTCCCGGCCGCTCGCTTTCAGCGCTTCGCCGCCCACGACCTCGCCGCGCGAGGAGTTGATGATGACCGCACGGGGTTTCGTCCGCGCCAGCAGGGCGGCGTCGGCCAGGTGGCGCGTCGTGGTGTCGAGCGGCGTGTGGAAGGTTATGAGGTCGGCCTCGCGGGCCACCTCCCCGAGCGGCAGGAACCCGCAGCGCTCCCGCTCCTCGCGGGGCGGGTCGCAGCAGAGGACGCGGAATCCCCACGCTTCGGCGTAACGCCGCACGAGCGATCCGACGTGCCCCACGCCGACGATGCCCAGCGTCCGCTGCGCGGGCTGCCACCCCTGCCGGCGGGAGAGGTCGGCGAGCACGGCCCCCACCCATTGCAGCACGCCCCGGGCGTTGCAGCCGGCGGCCGTCGAGACCTCGATGCCGTGCGCCGCGCACCACGCCGTGTCGATGTGGTCGAATCCGATGGTCGCCGTGGCGATCATCCGCACGCGCGAACCTTCCAGCAGGGCGGCGCCGCATCGCGTGCGGGTGCGGATCACGAGGGCGTCGGCGTCGCGGACGTCGGCTGCCGAGATGTCCGCACCGGGGAGATACCGCACCTCGGCGAAAGGCTCCAGGACGCCCCGCAGGAAGGGAATGGCGCTGTCGGCGACGATTTTCATGGTTTTATATTTTTGCTTTCGGGGTAACAAATATAGCGAAAAAATAAAAATTTTATACCTTTGCTCATTAAAACGAACGATATGGAATGTAAGACATTCGATCCCGACGGCGTCGGCGTGGACAACGGAACCTATTTCGGGCTGCCGTTCGATCCCGCGACGGCGGAACTGGTGCTCGTCTCCGCGCCGTGGGACGTGACGGTTTCCTACGGGGCCGGCGCGGCCTATGGCCCCGATGCGATCATCGAAGCCTCGACGCAGCTCGATTTCCACGATCCGCTGGCTCCGGGCGCATGGCGCCGGGGAATCGCCACGGCCGACGTGGACTACTCGCTGCAGGAGGCGTCGCAGCGGCTGCGGACCGATGCGGCGCGGGTGATCGACCACCTCGAGGGAGGCGGTTCGCCCGACGACGAGTACGTCGTGCGCAAGGTGCGCCGCGTGAACGAGGGTTGCGCGGCCATGAACGCCAATATCGAGTCGCAGGCGGCGCGCTGGCTCGACGCAGGCCGGATCGTGGGCCTCGTGGGCGGCGACCATTCGACCCCCTACGGACTGATCCGGGCGCTCGGGGCGCGCCACGCCGAGTTCGGCATTCTTCATATCGACGCCCATTGCGACCTGCGCGACGCCTACGAAGGATTCGAATTTTCGCACGCCTCGATCATGTTCAACGTGCTGCGCGACGTGCCGCAGGCGGTACGGATCGCCCAGGTCGGGGTGCGCGATTTCAGCGAGGGGGAGGCCGCGCTGGCCGCCTCGTCGGAGCGCATTGCGACCTTCGACGACCTCTCGCTCGCCGCGGCCCGTTTCCGGGGCGAGACGTGGGACGAACAGTGCCGGCGGATCGTCGGGACGCTGCCCCGGGAGGTGTACGTCAGCTTCGACATCGACGGCCTGACCTTCGAGAACTGCCCCCACACCGGAACGCCCGTGTCGGGCGGCCTGACCTTCAACGAGGCCGTGTGGCTGCTGGCCGTGCTCGCACGTTCGGGGCGCCGGATCATCGGGTTCGACGTGGTGGAGGTGTGCCCCGCGCCCGACCAGCGGATCGACGCCATCACGGGCGCCCGCATCCTTTGGAAACTCTGCGGACTGACGCTGGCGTCGAACGCGGAAAAAGCCGGGAAGTAGATGCGGCTCATATCCAAATACGGGTGGATCAGGACGCTGCATGTGGCGACGCTCCGCGCGAAGGCGTTCATGCGCGCCCCGTGGGCCGGCGGCGTCGTGCTGCTGGCGTGCGTCGTGGCGGCCATGCTGCTGGCGAACCTGCCCGCCACGAAGATCTATTACCGCCATCTGCTCGAGACCGAGCTTTCGGTGATGGTGCATTCGCCGACGGGGGTGATCGACTGGATCTTTCCGCGGGGGATGAACGTCGAGAAGCTCATCAACGACGGCCTGATGGTGGTCTTCTTCTTCGCCGTGGGGCTGGAGATCAAGCGGGAGGTGGTGCGCGGACAGCTCTCCTCGTTCCGGCAGGCGATCCTTCCGGTGGTGGCCGCCGCGGGAGGCATGATCGCTCCGGCGGTCGTCTTCACGCTCTTCAACCACGGCACGCCCGCGGCTTCCGGGTGGGGAATTCCGACGGCCACGGACATCGCCTTCGCCGTCGGCATCCTCTCGATGCTGGAACGGCGCATTCCCGTATCGCTCAAGATATTCCTCATGGCGCTGGCCGTCGCCGACGACCTGGGGGCCATTCTGGTGATCGCGTTCTTTTACGGCGGCGAGGTCCGGCTGGGCTGCCTCGTGCTGGCGCTGGCGATCATGCTCGGCGTCTATGCGATGAAGCGGCTCGGGGAGAAACGCATGGCCTTCTATCTCGTTCCCGCCGTGGCCGTCTGGAGCCTGTTCTACTATTCGGGCGTCCACTCGACCATTTCGGGCGTGGCGATGGCGCTGCTGATCCCGATGGAACCGCGTTACGGCCGCGAGTATTTCGTGCGGAAGATGCGCCGGCTCAAGGGGTGTTTCGACGGGATAGAAACCGCAGGGGCGGATTTTCCCGACGAGGCCCAGCGGGCCTGCCTGCGCCGTGTCGGCGGCCTTTCGACCGAGGCGGTGGGTATGAGCGACCGGCTGGAACACGCCCTTGCGCCCTATGTCACGTTCCTCGTCATGCCGATTTTCGCGCTGGCCAATGCCGGCGTCGTGATCGAGTCGGCGGCCTATTTCGACATCTTCCACCGTGCGCCCGGGACCGGTGCGGTGGGTATGGGCGTCTTTTTCGGACTGCTGGCGGGCAAGCCGCTGGGCATTTTTCTCGCCAGTTGGTGCGCCGTGCGCACGGGTCTTGCCGCGATGCCCGAAGGGGCGACGTGGCGCATGCTGCTGGCCGTGGCGTGTCTGGGCGGCATCGGGTTCACGATGTCGCTGTTCGTCGATTCGCTGGCCTTCTCCGATCCCGGGCTGGTCGATCGCGGCAAAATCGCCATTCTGATGGGTTCGGCGGCCGCGGCCGCCGTGGGGTCGCTGCTGATCGTGTTGTTCGGCAAAAAACGGATTCGATGAATATGGACAGGAGATTGTGGATTTTTCCGGCCCTCGCGTTGCTGCTGGCCGGGGCCTGCTCGAAAAAGACGGGCGGAAGCGTGAAGCTGGCGAAGGACACCGATTCGGTGGCTTACGTGATCGGAATGAACGTGGGGCTGAACCTGCAACGGATGGACTCGACGATCAACGTGGAGGCCGTCTGCGAGGGCATCCGCGACGTCTTCCGGGAGAAGACGCGCCTGAGCGGGGAGGAGGCCCGCACCTTCTACCTCGGATATGTCAATTACATGCTTCCCGAGAAGGCGCGCGAATACGAGGAGCGGTTTCTGGAGGATATCGCCAAGTCGAACCGCTCGTATGCCCGCACCGGTTCGGGCGTGACCTATACGGTCACGGCGGTCGGCGACCAGGAGCGGATCCCGGCCACCGACCGGGACAGCGTGGCGCTGCGCTGCGTGATCCGCACGGCCGACGGCCGACAGCTCTACTCCTCCTACGAGCGGGGCGACACGCTGCGCGACGCGCTGGGCTCCCTGCGCCGGGGCGTGCGCGAGAGCGTGAAACTCATCGGACGGGGCGGCCGGATCGAAGCGTGGATTCCTGCGGCGGCGGCCTACGGCGCCGAGGGCGACAAGACGCTGGGAATCGGGCCGAACGCCACGCTGTTCTACGAAATCGAGCTGGTCGGTGTCGATAAGTACGCCGAATGGTCGCGGCGCAACAAATTACGCCGCTGACCGGGTGCATTGTAGTATTATTTTACTATCTTTGTGCGAATTTGAGCCTTCCCGTCCCGGACGGATGCGGGAGGCCGCGGCCGAAGAGAAACTTCGATGTAAAAACGTAATAATTCGAAAACGATGAAAAAAATCTTTTTTGCAGCGGCGCTCGCGGGCGCTGCGATGCTGGCCTCCTGCGGAGGCGGCAATGCGGACGGGGTGCAGAAGGGCAGCCTGTCGAAATTCGACTCGCTGTCGTATGCGCTGGGCGCCAATATCGGGTACAGCCTCGGTTATCAGATGAAGGACATTCCGTTCGACGCCCAACTGATTCGCAAGGGGGTCGAGGAGACCGCGCTGGGCAAGTCCTCGCTCTCGCACGACGACGCGCTGGAGACGCTGCGCACCTACTTCATGACCAAGCGCGGCGAGCGTGCGCAGGCCATCGCCAAGCAGCGCGCCGAGGCCGACAGCGTGCGCCGTGCGGGCGGCGATACGACCAAGGTGGAGTATCCTGCGGCCGATCCGGCCATGTTCGCCACCGAGGAGGAGCGCGACAGCCTCTCCTATGCGCTGGGCAACGACATCGGCTTCACGATCGCCAACGCCGGACTGCCGCTCCAGGTGGTTTGGATCGGCCAGGCGATTCAGGACGTGTTCGACAATACGGCCAAGATGCCCGAGAAGGAGGTGGGCCAGTATTTGCAGCACTACTTCATGGTGACGATGCCGATGCAGAACGCCAAGGCTTCGGAGGAGTGGCTCTCGAAGATCGAGAAGCAGTCGGGCGTGAAGAAGACCGAGTCGGGTCTGCTCTACAAGGTGGTCAAGGAGGGCGACGCTTCGGTGATGGCCAAGGATCCGCGCGACGTGGTGAAGGTGCACTACACGGGCCGCACGCGCAAGGGCAAGGTGTTCGACACGACGCACTTCTCGGAGCGTTCCAAGGAGCAGCAGGAGATGCTCAAGAAGCAGCGCCCCGACAGCTATGACAAGGACGAGCCGATCGAGTTCCCGCTCAACCGGGTGATCCGCGGCTGGACCGAAGGCATGCAGTTGGTGGGCAAGGGCGGTACGATCAAGCTCTGGATTCCCGCCGAGCTGGCTTACGGTCCCACGGGACAGGGCCGCGACATCGGTCCCAACGAGGCACTGGAGTTCGAGGTCGAGCTGGTGGATGTGACGCCCTATGTAGAGCCGGCTCCCGCCGATTCGACCGCCAAGGCCGAGGCTCCCGCAGCCGGAAAATAAGTTCTCCGGGATCCGGGTCCGGAATGCCGGACCGGACGGAACGTCCCGGGTCGCCGGGATCTTCCGGAGATCAGGAATTCGTCCCTGCCGCAGCCGTGCGGCAGGGACGAATCGTTTTTGGGCGGAAGCGTTGTGCCCGGGGGCGGTAGCTGTGCGGCAGTCCGGTCGGCGGAGCAGGGATGTGTCCGGGGACCGGATGACGGCGGCGGCGTTGTCGGGGAGGTAGTGGAAACGTGTCGCCGGGCTTGTCGGGATACGGGAGCGGGCGGCCGGGTTCAGGAAGCAGGATTTTCCGGTCCCGGAGCGTTGGCGGATGACCGGAGGCGGTTCGGGGCCGTTCGGACGGCGGCTCCCGGTACGCAACGACCTGCGCCGGGTATTCTCGACGGAATACGGCGCAGGTCGTCGGCGGCATCTGCTTTTCCCGGGCCGCCCGATCCTCTCCCGGACGGGAGGGAACCGGACCCGGTATTTTTCGGTGCGTCAGAACGGCAGGTCGTCGGCCTCGGCCGGAGCGGAGGCGTAGGCGGGCTCTTCGGCGATGGGCGGCATGTCGGGCATCGGAGCCCCGGCGGGTGTCTCCTGTTTGGGCTGGATGCGCCATGCGCGGATGTCGGTGTACCAGCGGCCGTTGTACTCGCGCGACTCGATGTTCACGGAGACGGTGTAGGCCGCGCCCTCCCGCAGCCGGGCCACGTCGTCGGGCTTGTTGAAGAACGTCACGCATATCTTGCGGGTGAACGAACCCTCGTTCATCTCGAAAACCACGTCCTGACGCTGCCATTCGCCGCGTGCCGAGGTTCCCTTCGTCACGGGCATTATTTTGTAGACGGTTCCTTCGAATTCCATATTTCGGCTTTTTGTTTTGTTTCTGCAAAAATACAAAAAAAATCGGAACGGACAACGCCGGATTCCGGCAATGCACCCCGCCGTGTGCCGGTTCCGTCCCGGAACTTCGGTGGTAGTGCGGTTCCGGCGATGATCCGGACGGCGATCCGGACGCGTTCCGACGATGCGTTCCGGAAAACGGCGTCTCCGCCCCCGTCACGGCATGCCGCGGCAGGAGTGGAGACGAAGGCGGGACGTGCATGCCCCGCAGGACGAATACCGGGACGGCAGCGGACTATTTGTAGCTTACGACCAGTACCTTCGAGGATTCCCAGAACCGGACCGGATCGGTGATGAGGAGCTTTTCGACCGACTTGCTGCCGTCGGTCACCAGTTCGTAGGAGCCTTCCGGATGGGTCGAGACGACGGTCACCTTCCGGTGTCCGACGGGAATTTCCGACAGCAGCCGCGAATCGGCCTGCGTGAAACTCTCCATGCTGCCGTGCTGGCCCACGGTGAGTGTCCGGCCGATGAACCCCTGTTTATTGACGATCTGTGCGTCGCGCAGCTCCTTTTCGGCCCCGACGATGTAGTAAACCGTGTGCAGGCGGTTCTCCAGTTCCAACTTCTCGCCGCTCAGGTCCTCCACCTCGGCGGTCCGCTCGGCGACCGTCTCCGCCAGGGTCTCCACTTCGGAGCCCATCCGGGTCAGTTCGTCCCGCAACTGCTCCACCTCCGTCTTCTTCTCCGCGAGCTGGCGGTTCAGCTCCGCGATCATCTTCTCCAGTCCTTCGATGCGCAGGTCGGCCTTGCGCAGCAGCGCCGCCGAGCGTTGCAGCGAGGCGATCTTTTCGCGGTTCTCCCGCAGCAGGCGGTCGATGGCCGCGATGTCGTTGTTGATCTCCTCGACGGGGCGGCGGCCGTTTTCGGCCCCGCTGGCCACGGTGATCAGGTTCTCGCGCGATTTGATGAGTGCGAGGTTCTCCGAGATGGCGTTGATGTCCGCGAAGACGGCGTTGATGAGCGAATCCTTGGCGCCGATGACCGTCGTCAGCGAATCGCGCTGCCGCCGGGATTCCGCGACGACCTGCTGCCGCTGCGCGTTGCCGCAGGAGACCGCGAGGATCGCTGCGGCGAGAACCGTCGCCGTACGGACTGCGAATGTCTTTTTCATGTCTCTTTCCGTTTGATTCCGATCGGGTTGTCCCGTGGCGCAAATATATGGATAAAAAAGATACCGTGTACGGAAAATTTTCTCCGGTGAGCGGATTCCGGACGAAAAGGACGAAAAAAAACGGACCGCAATTCTTTGCAGTCCGTTTTCCTCGCTTTGCGGAGCAGGTCTTACTTCGCAGCGTTTTTCTTATCGTAGCGTTTTGCGTAGCGGCTCATAAACTTATCGACGCGACCGGCGGTGTCCACCAACTTCATCTTGCCCGTGTAGAACGGGTGCGACGTGTTGGAAATTTCCATCTTATACACGGGATAGGTTTCGCCGTTCACTTCGATGGTCTCTTTTGTCGAAACGGCGGACCGACACAAAAACACGTGGTCGTTGGACATGTCCTTGAACGCCACCAAACGATAATTTTCCGGATGGATACCCTTTTTCATTTCGTTGTTTTTGTTTTAATTAGTGCTTAAGCGGGACAAAGGTACGAATTTATTTTCAACAAACAAGCCCGGCGGCCGTTTTTTCCGCTTCCGGAAGAGTGCTTCCGGCATTTTATCGCACTTTTTCCCCGTCCGGCGGCCGGAACGGTTGCGCAATCTGAATTGTTTTCGTATCTTTGTCCCCCGGAAACGGGCCGTGCGCCGGCCCGTCCGAGGACCCATAGCTCAGTTGGTCAGAGCAGCGGACTCATAATCCGAAGGTCGTGGGATCATGCCCCTCTGGGTCCACCCGTCGAACGGTCGCGAACTCCCGCGGCCGTTTTTCGTTTGTCCGGGCCGTCCGTCGCCGGGGCGTTTTTCGGATGTGCCTGGGTTGGCGGTTCCGATTTTTTTTGTATTTTTGTATCTCCAATACGGTCTTATTTATGGATTATCAACCCAAACCGCAGTTTGAGGAGTCGGCATTGAGAGAGCGTTGCACTGCGGATTGTAGTAGGTGTCCTACCTTTCCCGCTCCGTTCCGTCGCATCGGCGACGCCTCCTATTGCCGCTTTACCCGCATCGAGTTCGATGCCGGAGAGGGCGTCCGTTTTCCGTCCGACGGCAAGGTGTACGTGCTGTTCGTCCTGTCGGGATCGCTGATGCTGGAAAAGCCGGAACAGCCGGCGCGCCTCGTGACCTCGAAGCAGTGTGTCTGCCTGGAGCGCGATGCGGTCTGTCAGGTGACGGCGCAGGACGGCGGAACGTGCGTCGTCGTGCTGTCGTTGCTGCACCACATGGAGTTCTGCGAGCAGGATATTTTCGGGGAAGGACCTCTTCCTGGGACGGCGATCCCCGCGGTGCAGATGCCGGTGCTCACGCTGCATCCGGTGGTCGAACAGTTGCTCTCCTCGTTCTTCCTGGTGCACGGGATGGCCGATTGCGAGCGATACCACAAAATGAAGACCGCCGAGCTGTTCATGCTCATCAAGGTGCTTTACACGCCTACCGAGCAGGCCTGTTTCTTTCAGTCGATGATTCTGCCGCAGGACAACTTCCGCGTCTTCGTCAGCAACAATCACGAACGGGCGCGGAGCGTCGCCGAGCTGGCCGCGATGGCGGGAATGAGCCTTTCGGCCTTCAAGCGTCGGTTCGCCGCCTGCTTCAACGACAGCGTTTACCATTGGATGATGGAGCAGAAGGCGCACCGGATTCTGGCGGATATCCGCGACGGGGAGGGCAGCACGAAGGCGCTGATGCAGAAATACGGATTCCGCTATTACACGCAGTTCAGCCGGTTCTGCAAGAATTACCTGCGGGCCACGCCCGCGCAGCTGATCGCCCGGGTCCGGGAGCGGCAGGGCGGGACCGCCGGGGAGCTGTGACGGGGAGCGGACGAGGGTTTTCCGTCGGACGGAGTCTGCCTATATTATAAGGTGTCGGTTTCCGGGGGCGGTCGCCCGGGGTGCGATTCGCCTGCCGGATGGCGTTCCCGGATGCCGGAGATGATATTTTTCGCGCAAACTGTTGTGTTATTCAAAACTTTTCCTATCTTTGCACCCGATTTCGTCCGTGTTCCCGGACAGTCGGACGGGGTTCTTTGAGAAGAGTGAAAAAGTGAAAAATTTATCCCGATTTATTTGGCCGATAAATTTTTTATGCCTACTTTTGCAATCCAAAACGGAGGAATTTGCCGATGTAGCTCAGTTGGCCAGAGCAGCTGATTTGTAATCAGCTGGTCGTGGGTTCGAATCCCTCCATCGGCTCGCGAAGCCGATGATGCGGAGAGGAGCGGGGAACGCCGGAGACGGGTTTTCGGCAGCGGCAGAGGAAAAAAGAGATAAGGGAAGTTACCAGAGTGGCCAAATGGGGCAGACTGTAAATCTGCTGGCGTACGCCTTCGGTGGTTCGAATCCATCACTTCCCACGAGAAAAAGAGCCGGTTGGAGTTGCAAGATCCGGACGATGCGCGGCAGTCGGGCATCGGAGCGGGGGAGGCTGACTCTGATACGGTATGTTTTTGCGGAAGTAGCTCAGTTGATAGAGCATCAGCCTTCCAAGCTGAGGGTCGCGAGTTTGAGCCTCGTCTTCCGCTCCAGAACGCAGCAGCGTGTGATGCGAATGCATTCCGTCCCTCCGGGGAGGAAGCGTTTGTGTCGCCCGCTCGTTCTGCGGAATGAAAATGAAATGAATTTTAAAACTTTAGGGCAATTTTTAACAATACTTTAAATACTTAATACTATGGCAAAAGAAAAATTCGACCGTTCCAAACCGCATGTGAACATCGGTACCATCGGTCACGTTGACCACGGTAAGACCACCCTTACCGCAGCTATCACGACCGTTCTGGCCAAGAAGGGTCTGTCGGAACTCCGTTCGTTCGACTCGATCGACAACGCCCCCGAGGAGAAGGAGCGCGGTATCACGATCAACACCTCGCACGTGGAGTACCAGACCGCCAACCGCCACTATGCGCACGTAGACTGCCCGGGACACGCCGACTATGTGAAGAACATGGTAACGGGTGCCGCTCAGATGGACGGTGCGATTCTGGTGGTTGCCGCAACGGACGGTCCGATGCCCCAGACCAACGAGCACGTGCTGCTCGCCCGTCAGGTGAACGTGCCGAAGATCGTCGTTTTCCTGAACAAGTGCGACATGGTGGACGATCCCGAGATGCTCGACCTGGTCGAGATGGAGGTTCGCGACCTGCTTTCGAAATACGACTATGACGGCGACAACGCCCCCATCATCCGCGGTTCCGCTCTGGGCGCCCTGAACGGCGAGGCTAAATGGGAAGAGAAGGTGATGGAGCTGATGGATGCCGTAGATAGCTACATTCCGCTGCCCCAGCGCGACAACGAGAAGCCGTTCCTGATGCCTATCGAGGACGTGTTCTCGATCACCGGCCGCGGTACCGTCGTAACGGGCCGTATTGAGACCGGTATCATCCATGTCGGCGATCCCGTCGAGATCATCGGTCTGGAGGAGAAGACGCTGACTTCGACCTGCACGGGCGTCGAGATGTTCCGCAAGCTGCTCGACGAGGGCGAGGCCGGCGACAACGTGGGTCTGCTGCTCCGCGGTATCGACAAGAAGGAGGTTAAGCGCGGTATGGTAGTCGCCAAGCCGGGTTCGATCACCCCGCACACCGAGTTCGAGGCCGAGGTCTATATCCTGAAGAAGGAGGAGGGCGGCCGTCACACGCCGTTCCACAACAACTACCGTCCCCAGTTCTATCTGCGTACGATGGACGTGACGGGTGAGGTTCACCTGCCCGCAGGCGTGGATATGGTGATGCCGGGCGACCACGTGACGATCACCGTGAAGCTGATCTACCCGGTAGCCCTGAACGAGGGTCTGCGTTTCGCGATCCGCGAGGGCGGCCGTACGGTAGGTGCCGGCCAGATCCTGAAGGTTCTGAAGTAATCCGGACGGTTATGTCCCGAGGCGGTGTCACCGCACCGCCTCTTTTTTAGGAGCATAGTTCAAGGGTAGAATAGCGGTCTCCAAAACCGTTGATGGGAGTTCGAATCTCTCTGCTCCTGCCAGAGAATAAAAGACGGAAGTATGTTCAATTACGTAAAAGAATCTTACAACGAGCTTGTAAACAAGGTGACGTGGCCCACGTTCCCGCAGCTCCAGAGTTCCACGATCGTCGTGATGGTGGCTTCGGTCATCTTCGCCGTGATCGTGCTTGCCATGGACCTGACGTTCGAGAACATGATGGCCTTCATCTATAAGACCCTGGGTAATCTTGGCCGTTAATTTCGAACCGGAACGATGAGCGAGATTAAGAAACAGTGGTATGTGGTCCGCGCCGTCGGCGGCAAGGAGGGTAAGGTCAAGGAGTATATCGAGGCCGAAATCCGTCACAACCACCTCGAGGACTACATTTCCCAGGTCCTGATTCCCACCGAGAAGGTGTACACCATCCGCAACGGAAAGAAAGTCTCGAAAGAGAAGGTTTCCTATCCGGGGTACGTGCTGGTGGAGGCTGCTTTCGTAGGTCAGATTCCGATGATCATTCGCAATACTCCCAATGTGCTGGGTTTCCTCGGCGACACCAAAGAGGACAGCCGCAAGATGATCGCCACGCCCCTGCGTCCGCAGGAGGTGGCCCGCATTCTCGGCCGCGTCGATGAAATGAACGCCATGGAGGAGGAAAACGAAGTCCCATTCTTCGTCGGCGAGACCGTCAAGGTCACCGATGGTCCTTTCTCAAGCTTCCAGGGTACCATCGAAGCCGTCGATAACGAGCGCAAGAAACTCACGGTATCGGTGAAGATATTCGGGCGCAAGACTCCCATGGAGTTGAGTTTCACACAAGTTGAAAAAGAATAATTAACCAAGGAAAACTATGGCAAAAGAGATTGCTGCATTTATTAAATTGCAGATCAAAGGTGGTGCCGCCAATCCTTCGCCCCCGGTTGGTCCCGCATTGGGTTCTAAGGGAGTCAATATCATGGACTTCTGCAAGCAGTTCAATGCACGTACGCAGGACAAGGCGGGAAAAGTTCTTCCGGTCATCATCACGGTTTACAGCGACAAGTCGTTCGACTTCGTCGTAAAGCAGCCGCCTGTAGCCGTTCAGCTCAAGGAAGCAGCCAAGGTACAGAAAGGCTCCGCGCAGCCCAACCGCGACAAGGTCGGTCAGGTGACGTGGGAGCAGATTCAGGAGATCGCCAAGGACAAGATGGCCGACATGAACTGCTTTACGCTGGAGGCCGCTATGCGCATGGTTGCCGGTACGGCCCGCAGCATGGGTATCAACGTTGTCGGTGAATTTCCTAACTTGTAATTCTTGAAGAGATGAGTAAATTGACAAAAAATCAAAAGATCGCCTACGCAAAGGTGGAAGCCGGTAAGGCTTACAAACTTCCCGAGGCTGCCGCTCTTCTGAAGGAAATTACGTTCACGAAATTCGACGCTTCGGTTGATATCGACGTCCGTCTGGGCGTCGATCCGCGCAAGGCGAACCAGATGGTCCGCGGCGTGGTGACGCTTCCGCACGGAACCGGCAAGACGGTGCGCGTGCTGGTGCTCTGCACGCCCGAGAAGGAGGCCGAGGCCAAGGCCGCCGGCGCCGATTACGTGGGTCTGGACGAGTTCGTGGACAAGATCAAGGGCGGATGGACCGACGTGGACGTCATCATCTGTACGCCGAACGTGATGGGCAAGGTCGGCGCGCTGGGCCGTATTCTGGGTCCGCGCGGCCTGATGCCGAACCCCAAGACCGGTACGGTGACGATGGAGGTCGGCAAGGCCGTCGGCGAGGTGAAGGCCGGTAAGATCGACTTCAAGGTCGATAAGTTCGGCATCATCCACACCACCGTCGGCAAGATCTCGTTCTCTGCGGACCAGATCGTGGAAAACGCGAAGGAGGTCCTGAACATGATTCTCAAGTTGAAACCGGCTGCTGCCAAAGGTTCGTATGTGAAGAGCGTATATCTCTCGACCACCATGAGCCCCGGCGTGCAGATTGATTCCAAATCAGTAGAAACCAAATAAGAGGGAGGATAGATAGAGATGACAAAGGAAGAAAAACTGGTTGTTATTAACAGCCTCGCCGAGCAGCTCCAGGCTTATCCTCACTTCTATGTCGCCGACATCGAGGCGCTGAACGCCGAGCAGACCGCTGCCCTGCGCCGCAAGTGCTTCGAGAGCGACGTGAAGCTGGTGGTCGTGAAGAACACCCTGCTTGCGAAGGCGCTCGAGAAGGCGGAGAAGGCGGACGCTGAACTGGTGAAAGTATTGGAGGGTCCCACCTCGGTCATGTTCGCCCACGTTGCGAAAGCTCCGGCCGTTCTGATCAAGGAGTTCCGCAAGACGTCGGACAAACCCGTTCTGAAGGCGGCTTTCGCCGAAGGGGGCGTCTATATCGGCGACAATCAACTGGACGCTCTGTGTAACATCAAGTCGAAGGAAGAGCTCATCGGCGACATCATCGCCCTGTTGCAGTCCCCGGCGAAGAATGTTATCTCTGCATTGCAGGCTAATGCAGGCCAAAAGATTGCGGGCCTCGTGAAGACGCTCGAATCGAGAAACAACTAATCACAAACCGAAATTAAAAACAAATTAATAAGCTTACAACTATGGCAGACGTAAAGAAACTTGCTGAAGAACTGGTTAACCTGAAGGTGACCGAGGTAAACGAACTCGCACAGATCCTCAAGGAGGAGTATGGCATTGAGCCGGCCGCTGCCGCTGTTGCCGTTGCAGCCCCCGCTGCAGGCGCAGGCGAGGCTGCCGCTGCCGAGAAGACGTCGTTCGACGTGATCCTGAAGAGCGCAGGCCAGGCCAAGCTCCAGGTCATCAAGGTTGTGAAGGATGTTGCCGGCCTGTCGCTGGGTGACGCCAAGGCTCTCGTGGACGGCGCTCCCAAGGCTGTCAAGGAGGGTGTTTCCAAGGAGGAGGCCGAGCAGATCAAAGGCCAGCTCGAGGAGGCAGGTGCTGAAGTTGAGCTTAAGTAGCATTGCTGCTTAACGCTGCATCAGACGATCAGGTATAGGGCTTACCGGCGTGTAAGCTCTATGCCTTTTCTTGGTCTAAAGACTGGAAGTGCCGAGCAGGAGCTGTGTCCACTCTTTGGAAGTCGAATGCTCCCGGGGCATAGTATGCCCGCATACGGGGGCATTGGCGGGATAGGGACCCGCGCATTTTGGGGAGCGTAACCCACCCAATTACACTTCAACTAATTCGGATTTTACGATGTCCACAGCAAAAACACAACAAAGAATCAGCTTTTCGACAGTCAAGAACCGGGTTCCTTACCCGGATCTGCTGGAGGTACAGCTTAAATCATTCCGGGACTTTTTCCAGATGGACACCACGGCCGAGAATCGCAAAAACGAGGGGCTGTACAAGGTGTTTCAGGAGAATTTCCCCATCACCGATACCCGGAACAACTTTGTTCTGGAGTTTATCGACTACTATATCGACCCGCCGCGCTATTCGATCGAAGAGTGCCTGGAGCGCGGTCTGACGTACAGCGTTCCGCTGAAAGCCAAGCTGAAACTCTATTGCACGGACGACGAGCACGAGGATTTCGGCGTCGTCGTTCAGGACGTGTACTTCGGGACGATCCCCTATATGACCGAACGCGGAACGTTCGTCATCAACGGTGCGGAGCGTGTCATCGTATCCCAGTTGCACCGTTCGCCGGGTGTGTTCTTCGGACAGAGCATGCACACCAACGGCACCAAGCTCTATTCGGCGCGTATCATCCCCTTCAAGGGTTCGTGGATCGAGTTCGCTACGGACATCAACAACGTCATGTACGCCTACATCGACCGGAAGAAGAAGCTGCCCGTCACCACGCTGCTGCGTGCGATAGGTTACGAGGCGGACCAGCAGATTCTCGAGATTTTCGACCTCGCGGACGAGGTGAAGGTGTCGAAGGCCACCCTGAAGAAGGCCGTGGGCCGCAAGCTCGCCGCACGCGTCCTCTCGACGTGGGTCGAGGACTTCGTGGACGAGGACACGGGCGAGGTGGTGTCGATCGAGCGCAACAACGTGATCGTGGACCGCGAGACGGTCCTCGAGGAGGAACATATCGACCAGATCATCGAGAGCGGCGCCAAGACGATCCTGCTACACAAGGAGAACCTCTCGGGCATCGACTTCTCGATCATCTACAACACGCTGCAAAAGGACCCCTGCAACTCCGAGAAGGAGGCCGTGGTTTACATCTACAGGCAGTTGCGCGCCTCGGAGCCGCCCGATGAGGCCACGGCGCGCGACGTCATCGAGAAGCTCTTCTTCTCGGACAAGCGTTACGACCTGGGCGACGTGGGCCGTTTCCGCATCAACAAGAAGCTGGACCTGGACATCGATCCGGCTATCCGAACCCTGACGCGGGAGGACATCATCGCCATCATCAAATACCTGATCCAGCTGATCAACTCGAAGGCCGACGTGGACGATATCGACCACCTGTCGAACCGCCGCGTCCGCACCGTGGGCGAACAGTTGTCGAACCAGTTCTCGGTGGGCTTCGTGCGCATGGCGCGCACGATCCGCGAGCGCATGAACGTGCGTGACAACGAGGTGTTCACGCCGGTGGACCTGATCAACGCCAAGACCCTTTCGTCGGTGATCAACTCCTTCTTCGGCACTTCGCAGCTCTCGCAGTTCATGGACCAGATCAACCCGCTGGCCGAAATCACCCACAAGCGCCGTCTGTCGGCCCTCGGTCCCGGCGGTCTGTCACGCGACCGCGCCGGTTTCGAGGTGCGCGACGTGCACTATACGCACTACGGACGTCTCTGCCCGATCGAGTCGCCGGAAGGCCCGAACATCGGTCTGATCTCGTCGTTGTGCGTCTATGCGAAGATTTCGCCCATGGGCTTCATCGAGACGCCCTACCGTACGGTGGAGAACGGAAAGGTGGATATGGACAATGCGCATATCCGCTACTATTCGGCCGAAGAGGAGGAGGATCTGGTCGCCGCGCAGGCGAACACCCCCATCGACGAGGAGGGCAACTTCCTGGAGCCGGACCGCATCAAGGCGCGCGAAGGCGCCGACTTCCCCGTGGTGACGGCTTCCGAGGTGCATCTGATGGACGTGGCTCCGAACCAGATCGCCTCGATCGCCGCGAGCCTCATCCCGTTCCTCGAGCACGACGACGCCAACCGTGCGCTGATGGGCTCGAACATGATGCGCCAGGCCGTGCCCCTGGTGACCACCGAAGCCCCGATCGTCGGCACGGGTATCGAGAAGGACATGATTTCGGACAGCCGGATTCAGATCGTGGCCGAGGGCGACGGCGAGGTGGTTTTCGCCGACGCCACGAAGATCCAGATCAAGTACGAGCGCACGGAGGACGAGATCCTCGCGTCGTTCGATCCGGAGGTCACGACCTATACGCTGCCGCGTTACCGCCGCACGAACCAGAACACCTCGATCACGCTGCGTCCCACCGTCCTGACGGGCGACAAGGTCACGAAGGGGCAGATCCTTACGGAGGGATACTCGACGCAGAACGGCGAGCTGGCGCTGGGCCGCAACCTGAAGGTGGCCTACATGCCCTGGAAGGGATACAACTTCGAGGACGCCATCGTGATCTCGGAGCGCATCCAGCGCGAGGACATCTTCACGTCGGTGCACGTGGACGAGTACATCATGGAGGTGCGCGACACGAAGCGCGGCGTCGAGGAGCTGACCTCGGACATCCCGAACGTTTCGGAGGACGCCACGAAGGACCTCGACGCCAACGGTATCGTCCGCATCGGCGCCAACATCCACCCGGGCGACATCCTCATCGGCAAGATCACCCCGAAGGGCGAGAGCGATCCGTCGCCCGAGGAGAAGCTCCTGCGCGCGATCTTCGGCGACAAGGCCGGCGACGTGAAGGACGCTTCGCTCAAGGCGCAGCCTTCGCTGCACGGCGTGGTGATCGACACGAAGCTCTACAGCCGCGCCAGCAAGGAGGGCAAGAAGGGCAAGAGTGCCGAGAAGATGCAGCTCGACAAGCTCGACGAGAAGTTCTCGGCCGAGATCGCCGAGCTGACCAAGCGGCTCGTGTCCAAGCTCTGGACGCTGTTGCAGGGCAAGACCACCACGGGCATCACCGACTACTTCGGCGTGGAGCTCTATCCCGCCGGTACGAAGTTCTCGCAGAAGCTGCTGGAGGAGATCGCCCGCAAGTCCTCGGACGAGAAGACGGGCGTGGTGATGGGCTACCTGAACCTCGGCTCGTGCAACTGGACGGGCGACGCGCATACGGACGCCCTGATCGAGGCCACGATCAACAACTACACGATCGAGTGGAAGAAAGCCGACGCTGCCATCAAGCGCGAGAAGTACAACCTCACGAACGGCGACGAGCTGCCGCAGACGGGCGTTATCCAGATGGCCAAGGTCTATATCGCCAAGAAGCGCAAGCTGAAGGTGGGCGACAAGATGGCCGGACGCCACGGCAACAAGGGTATCGTGGCCAAGATCGTGCGCGACGAGGACATGCCGTTCCTCGAGGACGGAACGATCGTCGATATCTGCCTCAACCCGCTGGGCGTGCCTTCGCGAATGAACCTCGGGCAGATCTACGAGGCCGTGCTCGGCTGGGCCGGCCGCGAGCTGGGCGTGAAATTCGCCACGCCGATCTTCGACGGCGCCTCGCTCGACCAGATCAACGAGTACACGGCCCAGGCCGGACTGCCGCACAGCGGCCGCACGTACCTCTACGACGGCGGCACGGGCGAGCGTTTCGACCAGCCTGCCACGGTGGGCGTCACCTACATGCTCAAGCTGGGCCACATGATCGACGACAAGATGCACGCGCGTTCGATCGGTCCCTACTCGCTCATCACGCAGCAGCCGCTCGGCGGTAAGGCGCAGTTCGGCGGCCAGCGTTTCGGCGAGATGGAGGTCTGGGCGCTCGAGGGCTTCGGCGCCGCCAATATCCTGCAGGAGATTCTGACCATCAAGTCCGACGACGTGATGGGCCGCGCCAAGGCTTACGAGGCGATCGTCAAGGGAGAGAACCTGCCCAAGCCGGGTATCCCGGAGGCGATGAACGTGCTGCTGCACGAGCTTCGCGGTCTGGCCCTTTCGGTCAAACTCGAGTAAGGTGTGTGTTTAACTGAGGAAAGAAAAAAGCAATAAATATGTCAATTACCAAAGACAATAAACCGAACAATGGTTACAGCCGCATTTCGATCGGCCTGGCCTCTCCCGAGGAGATTCTGGCCCAGTCGAGCGGCGAGGTGCTGAAGCCTGAGACCATTAACTACCGCACCTACAAGCCCGAGCGCGACGGTCTGTTCTGCGAGCGCATCTTCGGTCCGGTGAAGGACTACGAGTGCCATTGCGGCAAGTACAAGCGCATCCGCTACAAGGGCATCGTCTGCGACCGCTGCGGCGTGGAGGTGACCGAGAAGAAGGTGCGCCGCGAGCGCATGGGCCACATCTCGCTGGTCGTGCCGGTGGTGCACATCTGGTATTTCCGGTCGCTTCCCTCGAAGATCGGTTATCTGCTGGGCATTCCGTCGAAGAAGCTCGAGGCGATCATCTACTACGAGCGTTACGTCGTCATCAATGCCGGCGCGGCCTCGGAGCAGGGCATCGAGCGGTTGCAGACCCTCTCGGAGAAGGAGTACCTCGACGTCGTGGCCGCGCTGCCGAAGGGCAACCAGGCGCTCGACGATGCGGACCCCAACAAGTTCGTCGCCCAGATGGGCGCCGAGGCGATCTACACGCTGCTCAAGCAGGTGGACCTCGACTCGATGTCCTATGCGCTGCGCCACAAGGCTTCGACCGAGACCTCGCAGCAGCGTAAGTCCGAGGCGCTGAAGTGCCTGAACGTCATCGAGTCGTTCCGTGCTTCGGAGGGCAAGAACAAGCCCGAGTGGATGGTGCTGAGCGTGATTCCGGTGATTCCGCCCGAGCTGCGTCCGCTGGTTCCGCTCGACGGCGGCCGTTTCGCCACGTCGGACCTGAACGACCTCTACCGCCGCGTCATCATCCGCAACAACCGTCTGAAGCGTCTGATCGAGATCAAGGCTCCGGAGGTGATTCTGCGCAACGAGAAGCGCATGTTGCAGGAGGCCGTCGATTCGCTCTTCGACAACTCGCGCAAGTCGAACGCCGTGAAGAACGAGTCGAACCGTCCCCTGAAGTCGCTCTCCGATTCGCTCAAGGGCAAGCAGGGCCGTTTCCGCCAGAACCTGCTCGGTAAGCGCGTGGACTACTCGGCCCGTTCGGTGATCGTCGTGGGTCCCGAGCTGAAGATGCACGAGATGGGTATTCCGAAGGATATGGCCGCCGAACTTTACAAGCCGTTCGTGATCCGCAAGCTCATCGAGCGCGGCATCGTCAAGACGGTGAAGTCGGCCAAGAAGATCATCGACCGCAAGGACCCCGTGATCTGGGGCATTCTGGAGAATGTCATCAAGGGCCACCCCGTGCTGATGAACCGTGCCCCGACGCTGCACCGTCTCGGTATCCAGGCGTTCCAGCCCAAACTGATCGAGGGCAAGGCCATGCAGCTGCATCCGCTGGCCTGTACGGCCTTCAACGCCGACTTCGACGGCGACCAGATGGCCGTGCACCTGCCGCTGGGCAACGCCGCCATTCTGGAGGCGCAGTTGCTCATGCTCGGTTCGCACAACGTCCTCAACCCCGCCAACGGCGCTCCGATCACCGTGCCTTCGCAGGACATGGTCCTCGGACTGTACTATATCACCAAGCCCCGCAAGGGCGTGAAGGGCGAAGGCCACACGTTCTACGGTCCCGAGGAGGCGATCATCGCCTACAACGAGAAGCGTGCCGATCTGCATGCCATCGTGAAGTGTCTGGTGGACGATCTGGACGAGGAGGGCAATCCCGTGCGCGTCCTGAAGGAGACGACCATCGGCCGCATCCTCTTCAACCAGGTGGTTCCCCGGGAGGTGGGTTATATCAACGAGGTGCTGACGAAGCGTTCGCTGCGCGACATCATCGCCGTGGTGATGAAGAAGGCAGGAGCCGACAAGGTGGCCGCCTTCCTCGACGATATCAAGAACATGGGTTACCGCATGGCATTCCAGGGCGGTCTGTCGTTCAACCTCGACGCCGTGATCATTCCCGACGAGAAGGAGAAACTCGTGCAGGAGGGCTACGAGCGCGCCGATGCGATCATGGACGACTACAACATGGGTCTTATCACCAACAACGAGCGTTATAACCAGATCATCGACGTCTGGACCAATATCAATACGAAGCTGACGAAGGCCGTGATCGACACGCTGATCAAGGACGACGACGGCTTCAACCCGGTGTACATGATGCTCGACTCCGGAGCCCGCGGCTCGAAGGAGCAGATCCGTCAGCTGAGCGGTATGCGAGGTCTGATGGCCAAGCCGCAGAAGTCGGGCGTCGAGGGCGGTCAGCAGGTGATCGAGAACCCGATTCTCTCGAACTTCAAGGAGGGACTTTCGGTGCTCGAGTACTTCATCTCGACGCACGGCGCCCGCAAGGGTCTTGCCGACACCGCCCTGAAGACGGCCGACGCCGGTTACCTGACGCGCCGTCTGGTGGACGTGGCGCAGGACGTCATCATCAACGAGGAGGACTGCGGCACGCTGCGCGGCCTGACGGCTACGGCCATCAAGCGCAACGACGATGTCGTGCAGACGCTCTACGACCGCATTCTGGGCCGCGTCGCGCTGAACGACGTGATCCACCCGCTGACGGGCGAGGTGCTCTGCAAGGCCGGCGAGGAGATCACCGAGTCGATCGCCGAGGCCATCGAGAAGTCGCCGCTGGAGTCCGTCGAAATCCGTTCGGTGCTGACCTGCGAGGCGCGCCACGGCGTCTGCGCGAAGTGCTACGGCCGCAACCTGGCCACGGCGCGCATGGTGCAGAAGGGCGAGGTGGTCGGCGTGATCGCCGCGCAGTCCATCGGCGAGCCGGGTACGCAGTTGACGCTCCGTACGTTCCACGTCGGCGGCGTGGCCGGCGGCACGGCCGTCGAGACGAATGTCGTATCGAAGTACGAAGGCCGCCTGGAGATCGACGAACTCCGCACCGTGAAGGGCAAGAACGCCGCCGGCGAGGCGATCGACATCGTCATTTCGCGCCAGTCGGAGTTCCGCATCGTCGATCCCAAGACCGGCATCGTGCTCTACACGCACAACCTGCCTTACGGCGCGACGCTCTTCATGGAGGACGGCGCCGAAGTCAGGAAGGGCGACCTCGTCTGCGAATGGGATCCCTACAACGCCGTGATCATCTCGGAGTACGAGGGCCGCGTCGCCTACGAGAACATCATCGAGGGCGTGACCTACCGCGACGAGCGCGACGAGCAGACGGGACTTTCGGAGAAGGTGGTGATCGAGTCGAAGGACAAGACCAAGAACCCCGTCATCAAGATTCAGAACAAGGAGGGCGAAGAGGTCAAGCAGTACAACCTGCCCGTTTCGGCCCATATCGTGGTGAAGGACAACGCCCGGATCAAGGCCGGCGACATCCTCATCAAGATTCCGCGCGCCGTCGGCAAGTCGGGCGGCGACATCACCGGCGGTCTGCCGCGCGTTACGGAGCTATTCGAGGCCCGCAACCCGTCGAATCCGGCCATCGTCTCGGAGATCGACGGCGAGGTGACGTTCGGCAAGATCAAGCGCGGCAACCGCGAGATCATCATCACCTCGAAGCAGGGCGACGTGAAGCGTTACCTCGTGCCCCTGTCGCGTCAGATCATCGTGCAGGAGAACGACTACGTGAAGGCCGGCGACCCGCTGTCGGACGGAGCCATCACGCCTTCGGACATCCTCAACATCCTCGGCCCGACGCGCGTTCAGGAGTATATCGTGAACGAGGTGCAGGAGGTGTACCGTATGCAGGGCGTGAAGATCAACGACAAGCATTTCGAGGTGATCGTGCGCCAGATGATGTCGAAGGTGAAGATCGAGGATCCGGGGGACACCCGTTTCTTCGAGGATCAGATCGTGGACAAGTGGGAGTTCATGGACGTGAACGACGAGCTTTACGACAAGGTCGTCGTGACGGATGCCGGCGACTCGACCGTGTTGCAGCCCGGACAGATCGTTTCGCTGCGCAAGCTGCGCGACGAGAATTCGAGCCTCAAGCGCCGCGATCTGCGGCCCGTGCAGGTGCGCGATATCGTTCCCGCGACTTCGACGCAGGTCCTGCAGGGTATCACCCGTGCGGCTTTGCAGACCTCGAGCTTCATTTCGGCGGCTTCGTTCCAGGAGACGACCAAGGTGCTCAACGAGGCGGCCATCCAGGCCAAGGTCGATCCGCTGGAGAACCTCAAGGAGAACGTGATCTGCGGTCACCTGATCCCCGGCGGTACGGGTCTGCGCGAATACGACGATCTGGTCGTCGCTGCGAAGACCGAGCTGGAGACGCTCCAGCAGGCGCAGTAGCCGCGTGACGCAACTTCTTATGAAAAACCTCCCCGGTCGCAAGACCGGGGAGGTTTTTCGTTGTCGGCGGGAGCGGACGGGAAAACGGGAACCGTCGCGTCGGAGCGCGGGCTATTTCCGCTCGTAGCGCTTCGCCAGACCGCCCTCCGAGGTTTCGCGGTAGAGGCTCGGGAGGTTGTGCCCCGTCTCGTTCATCACCTCCACCACCTTGTCGTACGACACCAGGTGCGAGCCGTCCGACAGCGTGGCGTAGATATTGGCGTCGAGGGCGCGGGCGGCGGCCACGGCGTTGCGTTCGATGCAGGGGACCTGCACGAGGCCGCAGACGGGGTCGCACGTCAGTCCCAGATGGTGCTCGAGGCCCATCTCGGCGGCGTATTCGATCTGCGAAGGCGTGCCGCCGAAGAGCTGGCAGGCCGCGGCGGCGGCCATGGCGCAGGCCACGCCCACCTCGCCCTGGCAGCCTACCTCGGCGCCCGAAATCGAGGAGTTCGTCTTGGCGATGTTGCCGAACAGGCCCGCCGTGGCGAGGGCCCGCAGGATGCGGATGCGCAGGAAGTCGCGCGAGGTGGCCAGGTGGTAGAGCACGGCCGGCACGACGCCGCACGAACCGCACGTCGGGGCGGTGACGACCACGCCTCCCGAGGCGTTCTCCTCGGAGGTCGCCAGCGCATAGGCGTAGATCTTGGCCCGCGACTTGAGTGAATCGTTGTAGCTCTTCGACTTGACCCAGTAGGTGCTGGCCTTGCGGGCGACCTTCAGTCCTCCGGGCAGTACGCCGTCGTTGTTCAGTCCGCGCTGGATCGTCTCGCACATGACGGTCCAGATCCGGTCGAGGTAGTCCCATATTTCGGGGCCCTCGCAGTCGTTCACGTACTCCCAGTAGGTTTTGCCTTCGTTGTAGCACCACTCCTTGATCTCCGTGACGGTGGTCAGGGGGTAGATGCTGCGGGGCACTTCGAGCCGCGAGGTTTCGTTGGCCAGTGCGCCGCCGCCGATGCTGTAAATCTTCCACGAATCGACGACCTGCTCTCCCTTCAGCCCTTCGAACAGCATGCCGTTGGGGTGGAAGGGTAGTACGGTCTCGGGTTTCCAGACGATTTCGGTCGGCGCTACGGGTTGCAGCACCGAGAGGATCGCCACGTCCGTCAGGTGGCCTTTGCCCGTGGCGGCCAGCGAGCCGTAGAGCGTCACACGGTAGGCGTCCGCGTCGCGGCAGCGGTCGGCGAAACGTTCCGCAGCCCGTTTGGGGCCCATCGTGTGGCTGCTCGACGGGCCGTTCCCGATTTTGTATAACTCTTTGAGTGATTCCATCGTTCGTGCGGTTTGACGCGGCAAAGATAGTGCAAATTCGGCAATGCGCCATGTGGCGGCGCCTCTTTTCGGGGGCGGAGGAGAAACGCCGGAACGGAGCGATCCGTTCCGGCGTCTCGTAGCCCCACCGCGACTCGAACGCGGATTTAGGGTTTAGGAAACCCTCGTTCTATCCCTTGAACTATAGGGCCGAAAACATTGCGGTGCGTCTCCGTCAGGGAAGCGCACCGCAAAGATAGTAAATTTTCCCGGTTTCAGAAATTGAAACGCATGCCGAATGACAGTACGTGGGCGTGGAGCTTGTAGTTGCGCGTGAAGACCGATGCGAGGTCTCCCGACGTGTAGTCATAGACCGGGTAGGAACCCGTGCGCTCGGGGTCGGCCGACGAGACGTAGCAGTAGGCCACGTCGAGCGCCGCGCAGGCGGCCAGCCGGAACGACATACCCAGCGAGTAGCTGATCTTGGTCATCGACGGCGTTTCGGGATTGAGGTAGTTGCTGTCCACGGGGCTTTCGTCGTAGTAGATGCCCACGCGGGCCGCCAGCCAGTCGAGGGCGTCGTATTCGGCGCCGAAGCGGGCCGAAAGCGTGTTCGAATAGTTCTTCACCGAGTAGATGTCCTTGATGCCCAGCTCCTTCTCGTTGAACGACACGTTCAGGTCCTTGTAGGCCGACCAGCCGATCCACTGTAGATCGACGCCCATGCGCCACTTGTCGTTCGGACGGTAGGAGACACCCCACGTCACGGTCGTCGGGAGCGCCAGTTGGGTGTGGAACGTACCCTTGTCCAGTGCCGGAATCGCGGAGGGCTGACCGGCCGTCTGGAGCATCTGGTTGAGGAACGAAAGCAACTGCTGCGACTCCTGCGAGGCGTAGATGAGCTGCGCCGTGCCCTTATCGACCTTCATGTCCATCCGCGAACGGTAGCTCATGGCGATCGACCATTCGTCGGTCACGTCCCAGAGAATGCCGGCGTTCACGCCCACGGCGAGGTTGGCGTTGCCCTCCAGCTTGGCCGAGACGATGGATTTGTCCTGCAGGTTGTCGGTGAAGTAGGTCTCGCCCTGCTGGGCCATGGCCTGGTATCGGGCGATCTCCTCGGGCGAGAGGCCGGCGCCCGCACCCAGCGCGGGCAGCAGCTTGCCGATCGTGTTGAATCCCTGGGCGAGGGTCTTGTTGCCGGCGCCGATGGGCAGCATGGCGCGCGACAGGTCGAAGTTGCCCCACGTGAGCATCAGTCCCGCGCCGACGGAGAGACGGTCGCAGATCCTGAACGAGACGGTGGGCTGGAAGGTGTAGGCCGCGAGGTTGATCTGCTGGATGAGGTGCGATCCCGACCAGTTGTCGCCCCAGTTCATCGAGGAGCCGTTCGGGGTGTAGAAACCCAGGCCCACGGCCCAGCGCTCGGCGGGTTTGTAGTTGATGTACATGTGCAGCGGGGTGGACATTTTGTTGTCCGAATCCTCCGTGAGCGAGCTCTCGTAGCCGTTTTCCATCGAGGGGAGCGTCGAGGCCGACACGTAGGAAAGGATACCCGTCGCACCGACGGAGATGTTGAATTTCGACTTCTGGAATGCCGTGGCCGCCGGGTTGAAGTAGATCGACTCCGCACCGAGTTTCATCGCCGTGCCGACGTTGGCCATGCCGGCCTGACGGGCCGAGAAGTTGTTTACCTGGTAACCTTCGGCGAATGCGCCCGGGGCGGTTGCGACGGCGGCGAGCAGGAGAAGTGTTTTTTTCATAACTTGTTGGTTTAGTTTCTATACGGTGTGCCTTGCGGCACGCAAAATCGGGTGCAAAAGTATAAAAACTATCCCCTCGGCCCAAACTTTTTGGTCGAAAAGTCTTGAAAATTGGAGTAAACGGTAGAGCATTGGCCGATATGGCCGGTTCCGGTTTCCTGTCCGGACGAGAACCGGATTCCGTCCGGGACCATCCTTTTCTCCGCGGCCGTTTTCGTCCGGCGCCCCTTATCGCCGGCGTGCGTTCGGCCTGTCATTCGATCTCGGCCGAGAGGCGGAATTTGACGCTCTTGCGCGGCGGAATCTTGACCGTTGCGCCCGTACGGGGATTGCGTCCCGTGCGGGCGGCCTTGTGCTGCACGCTGAAGGTTCCCAGACCGGTCAGGGTGATTCGTTCCTCTTCGCGCAGGGCCTGTACCGTGACGCGGATCAGAGCGTCCACGGCCTTGCGGGCTTCGATTTTCGAGATATTGGCGTCGAGGGCTATCGCCTCGACAAGCTGCGTTTTGTTCATGGCAGGAGACGTAGTGTGTGGGGAGGCTCGGTTTCAGCCGGTAACAAAGATACGAAAATTCCGGAGAAGTCGGAAATCCCGTCTTTCGTATCGGATGCCGTACGGACGTTCCGGAACAAAAAGACGGCGGGATTTGGCAGAATGGAAAATCCGTGCTACTTTTGTCTCCGGAAGGATGGCGGAGCGGTCGATCGCGGCGGTCTTGAAAACCGTTGAGCCGCAAGGCTCCGGGGGTTCGAATCCCTCTCCTTCCGCGCGCCGCACCGATCGCGGATTTTACGATTTCACCCCTGCCGTAATAGCATTACGGCAGGGGTGAACTTCGTTATCGGAATCTGCCGTGTCTTTGCATCGCTTTCCCGGCAGACCGGTCTCATGGCTATTTGAATGCCACGGCGCACTGTACGGCTTTCGGCTTTCCCTGTTGGGCGTATTTGTTGATTACCGTTTTTTTCTTGTTGATGTGCATGTCGGGCGAACCGGAGGCCTCGAATGCGATGGCCGAGACGCATCCCATGTCTTTCAGGCTCTGGGCCATGCTGGGGATCGTCACGCCTTTGCTACCCTCCACCATTTGTCCGCAGAAAGCGAAAACCTTGTTGTATTTCGTCACGCCGATAGCCGAATGAGCGTAGAAGTCCGTGTCTCCGTAATTGAAGCAGGTGCTTTCGTTGCTCTTGACCTGGTCGGGCGTCAGTACATTGTTATCGAACAGGATCATATGAACGCCATTGACAGCGGTTTGCGGAGCCCATGCTTTGCCTTCGGCCGCCTTGGGCTCTTCGTACTCGCCCGAAGCGCGGAACGGGAAGGAGTACAGTTTGTCTTCGATTCCCCGAACGTATGCGGCGCCGTAGTTGCCGTCTGCGTCGCGATAGATGGCGCCGGTGACGTGGCTGTTGGCATCCGACCTGACGACCTTTCCGTCCTGGATGATGATGTTCTGTACGGTGGAGTTCACTCCTACGACATAAACTTTGTACTCGCCGTTGGTTTCGTATTCGTCGATGGTTTTGGGATTGGTGCCGTCGCCGACTATCGCCATAGTGGCTTGGCTGCCCATCATGGCAACGTAGGCGACGTTGTTGTCGATACCGCCGGCTTTGGTCGTCTTGTACACCTTGATATAGGCGGGCAGCGGAGCGAACTCGGTCGTTACGTCGGTCCAGCCCAGCGCAGGCATCGGGTCCACGTAGTCGGTCGCTTTGACCGTGTAGGTGATGTCCGAACCCTGGTAGTTCACTACCAGCGTGCCGTCGCCGAACTCCAGATCGAAGGTCAGGTTTTCGGGCGATTTCACCGTGGCGCCTTCGACCAGATCGAGCGTGAAGACCATGTGGTTGATCTCCATGCCTTCCTGCCATTTGACCGTGATGCTCTTGTCTTCGCCGACCGCGGCTTCCACGTCGCCGACTTTGGCGCCCAGAATGGCTTCGGGGGTCTCGGGAGTGTCGGCGGTCATCTTGTAGGTTTCCTCCGTCTTGCCGTTCATCAGCACCACGACATTGACCGGATTGTTCAGATTGACGGTCGAGGTCAGATTGGCGGGCGTCTTGAGGATATGCCCCTTGTTCATCTTGAAGGTCACTTCGACGGCCGTCAGATCGGTCGTGTTCTGGAATTCCCCGAACTTGATCGTCTTGTCCGTGTCATTGACGGTCGCGGTCATCGTGCTGCTTCCGTCCTTGGCCGTTACGGATGCGAAAGGCGCCGAGCCTCCGGAAGGACCGTCGTTTTCTCCGTTGTCGTCATCCGAGCAGGATGCCAGGAATAACCCCCCCCCGGCCAGGAGCAGCGTCATTAAGCTAAAAAGTCGTTTCATAGTTAAAATTTTAAGATTTGTAAAATGTGTGGTTTAGGTTCGTTAATTGGTCCGTTGTTCGGTATTTTCAGGGTGTTGCTATCTCATGTGTTTATATGTTAGGAGCTTGTTACGTATTTCCTGCGGCCCGAAAATTCGGTCCGAAATAAAAATGTAACATTATTTTAACACAAATGTAGTAATAAAATTTATGAAAGCAATTTTTTGAAGAAAAAATTATTATTCCGGAGGCGTTCGGGAATAGGCATTTAAACTGTTCGCCGCCGTTCCCGGATTCGGCGGCCCGGACGTCGCTTCCGGATACCGGGATATCCGGGCGACGGATTGCCCGGGTGGAAAATTTGACTTATTTTTGCGCTCCGAATCTCACTATATTTATATGTCTCCGACTTCCGTTCGCCGCGGCGGGTTCCTGGCGCTGACGCCGCTGCTGGTTTTTCTGGTGAGTTATCTCTCCGTGTCGCTTCTGGCAGGCGATTTCTACAAGATGCCGATTTCGGTGGCTTTCGTCGCCGCCTCGGTCTATGCCGTGGCCCTGATGCGGGGAATGCCCTTCGCCGAGCGCATCGGCCGCTTCTCGTCCGGAGCGTCCGATCCCAACGTGATGCTGATGATCTGGATCTTCGTGCTGGCCGGGGCTTTCGCCGAGTCGGCACGGAACATGGGGGCCGTGGACGCCACCGTGGCGCTGACGATGCACCTGCTTCCCGGGAGCCTGCTCCCGGCGGGGCTGTTTCTGGCGGCCTGCTTCGTTTCGCTGTCGGTCGGCACGTCGGTCGGCACGGTCGTCGCGCTGGTCCCCGTGGCCGCCGGGCTCGCCGAACAGACCGGGCTCGGCGAGGCGTGGCTCACGGCGATCGTGGTCGGCGGGGCCTTCTTCGGCGACAACCTCTCCTTCATCTCCGATACGACGATCGCCGCGACGCGCACGCAGGAGTGCAACCTGCGCGACAAGTTCCGCGTCAATGTCCGCATCGTCGCCCCGGCGGCCCTGCTGACGCTCGGGATTTACCTCGTGACGGGCAGCGCGGCGGCGGTCCCCGCGCAGCCCGACCGGATCGAGTGGATCCGGGTCGTGCCTTACCTGCTGGTGCTGGTGACGGCCCTCGCGGGGATGAACGTGATGAAGGTGCTGCTGCTGGGTATCGCCGCTTCGGGGGCGATCGGGCTGGCGACCGGGAGTTTCGGCCTCATGGCGTGGTGCGGCGGCATGGGGCGCGGCATTACGGGGATGGGCGAGCTGATCATCATTACGCTCATGGCCGGCGGCCTGCTCGAAATGATCCGGCTGAACGGCGGCATCGACTACATCATCGACCGCATGACGCGCCGCATCTCGGGGCGGCGCGGGGCCGAGGGGACCATCGCGGGGCTGGTCTGTCTGGCGAACCTCTGTACGGCCAACAATACGATCGCCATTCTGACCGTGGGACCGATCGCCCGCAAGATCGCCGACCGTTTCGGCGTGGACCGGCGCCGCAGCGCCAGCCTGCTCGACACCTTCTCCTGCTTCACGCAGGGCCTGCTGCCTTACGGGGCGCAGTTGCTGATGGCGGCGGGGCTCACGGGGCTTTCGCCGCTGGGGATCATGCGCTATCTTTACTATCCGGTCATTCTGGGCGGCGCGGCCCTGCTGGCCGTTCTGCTGCGCTATCCCCGGAAGTTCTGACCGGCCGCCGCGGTGCGTTCAGGTGGGGCGGGCCTTTGTCGCGCGAATCCCGCCGGGCCGCCCCTGTTCGTTCCGCGGCGCTTCACGCAGCGGCTGCCGCGTGAGGGCGGGGGCGGCTGGCGTTGCGGGCGGGATCGCCGGTGTCGTCGTTGCGTGCATCGTTCCGGGTTCGTCCTCCGGCCGTGCTGGGGCGCAGTGCTAATGCATGCCGGGGCCGGCCCGGAGGGTAGATGGATTACGGATTCTTTTACCCCGATTCCGGATTTCGCCCGCCGGCCGTGCGCAAAGCCGATAAAAGCCGTATATTTGCGGAAAACGAACCTTGTCATGGAACAGAAAATTCATCATCTGGAGTCCGTCGCCGAGTACAATGCGATGCTGGGCGTCGAAACGCTGCACCCGCTGGTGAGCGTCGTCGATTTGTCCGAGGCGCATCCGATGCGGCATTTCCGGCAGACCTATGGTTTCTATGCGGTCTTTCTCAAGGAGATCAAGTGCGGCGACATGATCTACGGCCGGCACTATTACGACTATCAGGAGGGAACGCTCGTCTGTCTGGCGCCCGGGCAGGTGATCGGGTTCGAGGACGACGGACGGGAGTTCCAGCCGAAGGGCTGGGCGCTGGTTTTCCATCCGGACCTCATCCGCGGCACGTCGCTGGGCCGCAACATGAAGGAATACGGCTTCTTTTCGTACGAGGTGAACGAGGCGCTGCACCTCTCGGAGCGCGAGCGCGGGATGGTCGTGGACTGTTTCGGGAAGATCCGTCACGAGCTGGAGCATGCCATCGACCGCCACAGCAGACGGCTCATCGCCATCAATATCGAGATGCTGCTGGACTACTGCCTGCGTTTCTACGAGCGGCAGTTCATCACGCGGTCGAACGTGAACCGCGACGTGCTGACCCGTTTCGAGGAGCTGCTGGACGGCTATTTCTCCGACGGCCGGGCGCGGCGCGAAGGGCTTCCGTCGGTGAAGTACTGCGCCGGGGAGCTTTGCCTGTCGCCCAACTATTTCGGCGACCTGGTGAAGAAGGAGACGGGCCGCACGGCGCAGGAGTATATCCAGCTCAAGCTGCTGGAGGTGGCCAAGGAGCGGATTCTGGACCCTTCGCTCACGATCGGCGAGGTGGCCTACGGACTGGGATTCCAGTACCCGCAGCACTTTACGCGCATGTTCAAGAAGCTGACCGGACAGACGCCCAACGAGTACCGGAACGTCAATTAACGGTCGAAAATCCCTATTTTTAGGTATGGCGGGGACCGCCCGTTTTTCCTATTTTTGCCGCCGGAAATGGAACGAACCAAAATACCTAATTTGTCATGAAACACATTCTGTTACGCGCCCTGGCCGTCGCCCTCGCATGCGGCGCCTGCGCATCGGTATCCTGCGGCGGCAACGCTTCGACGAAAGCCAAGACCCGGCAGACGGAGGCCGCGCGGCCGGCCGCGCTGGAGATCGACGAGCTGCTGGCTTCGGCCGACTCGCTCGCCGGCAAGACCGTCACGATCGAGGGCGTCTGCACCCATACGTGCAGGCACGGCGCGCGCAAGATCTTCCTCATGGGCAGCGACGACACGCAGACCGTTCGTGTCGAGAGCGGCGAGCTGGGCAGCTTCGATCCGCAGTGCGTGAACCGTATCGTGCGCGTCACGGGTACGCTCGACGAACAGCGCGTGGACGAGGCCTACCTCGCGGCCTGGGAGGAGCAGACGAAGGCGCAGACCGGCGAACGGCACGGCACGACCGAGGCCGGCTGCGACGCCGAGAAGGCCGCACGGCAGGAGACGGGCGCCACCGTCGCGGAGCGCATTGCCGACTTCCGCGCGAAGATCGCCGCCCGCAAGGCCGCCGAGGGCAAGGACTACCTCTCGTTCTACTACGTGACGGCGACCTCGTATGAAATTGAACAGTAGCGCGCTGCGGCGCTGGAGCCGCACGCTGCACCGCGACCTTTCGTATTTCTTCGCGGGGATGGTGCTCATCTACGCCCTGTCGGGCATAGCGATGAACCACCGCGATACCTTCAATCCGAACTATTCGGTCTCGCAGACGCGTCTGACGCTCCCGGCCCCGCTTCCGGAGAGGGAGGCGTTCTCGCGCGCCGACGCCGAGGCGCTGCTCGAACGCGCCGGCGTCGGGGAGGGGTACGTGAAGCACTACTTTCCCGACGGGCATACGCTCAAAATCTTCCTCGAAGGCGGTTCGTCGCTCGTGGCCGACACCCGGAGCGGCGAGGCGGTCGTCGAACGGCTGACGCGGCGGCCCGTGTGGAGCGCGCTGACGAAGCTGCACTACAATCCGGGGTCGTGGTGGACCGCCTTCGCCGACATTTTCGGCGGAGGGCTCATACTCATCACGCTCACGGGACTGGTCATCGTGAAGGGCCCCAAGGGGCTGCGGGGCCGCGGCGGCGTGGAGCTGGCCGCAGGCATCCTCCTTCCGCTGCTGTTCCTCCTCATCTGACACCGCCATGGAATCCGTTATCGAATGCCGCAACCTGACGCATTGCTACGGGCGGCGCAAAATCTACGAAAACCTCTCGTTCGACGTCCCCGAGGGCCGCATCCTCGGCCTGCTGGGCAAGAACGGCACGGGCAAGACCACGACGATCAACATTCTGAGCGGGTATCTCGAACCCCGCAGCGGCGAGTGCCGCATCTTCGGCGAGAACATCCGCCGGATGCGGCCCCTCACGCGGCGGCGCATCGGCCTGCTGATCGAGGGGCACGTGCAGTACCAGTTCATGTCGATCGAGCAGATCGAACGGTTCTATGCGGCCTTCTACCCGAAGTGGCGGCGCGAAGCCTATTACGAGCTGATGCGCAAGCTGCACGTCGGCCCCGGGCAGCGCATCTCGCGCATGTCGTGCGGACAGCGGTCGCAGGTGGCGCTGGGGCTCATTCTGGCCCAGGACCCCGACCTGCTGGTGCTGGACGACTTCTCGCTGGGGCTCGATCCCGGCTACCGGCGGCTGTTCGCGGACTATCTGCGCGAGTACGCCAAGGCCGAGGGGAAGACGGTCTTCCTCACCTCGCACATCATTCAGGACATGGAGCGCCTGATAGACGACTGCATCATCATGGACTACGGCCGCATTCTGCTGCAACGCCCCGTCGGGGAGATTCTCGACCGCGTGCGGCGCTATACGTGCCGTGTGCCCGAGGGGGCTCCGCTGCCCGGCGACGGGGAGTTCTACCACCCCTCGGTGGTGCGTTCGACGCTCGAATTCTGCTCGTTCCTGCCGTACGGGGAGGTGGCGCGCAGGCTCGCGGAGGCGGGGATTCCCGCCGAAGAACTGCACGAGGAGCGCGTCTCGCTGGAGGACGCCTTCATCGGTCTGACCGGAAAATACTGAAAAACGCCATGTTGAAAGCCATATTGTACAAGGAGTGGATCAAGTCCCGCTGGTATCTGGCGGTCGCCTTCGCGGTGACGTGCGCCTTCGCGGGCTACGCCATGCTGCGGCTGTACCGCGCGCTGGGAATGATGGGCGCCGGACATATCTGGGAGGTGATGGTGACGCGCAACGCCGTTTTCGTCGAGCAGATGGAGTATGTGCCGCTGCTGGCGGGGCTGCTGCTCGCCGTCGTGCAGTTCGCCCCCGAGATGCACCGCAAATGCCTCAAGCTGACGCTGCACCTGCCCGTGTCGGCGCTGCGGGCGACGGGGACCATGCTGCTGTTCGGCGTCGCGGCGCTGACCGTCGTCTCCGGCACGAGCCTCGCCCTCGTCGCGGGAGCCGCATCGCCGGTGCTGCCGCACGAGCTCGTCGCCAATATCGTGGGGACGCTCATGCCGTGGTATGCGGCCGGACTGGCGGCCTACCTGTTCGCCGCATGGGTGATTCTCGAACCGACGTGGAAGCGCCGGACGGTGAATATCCTGATGGCCGTGCTCCTGCTGCGCATCTTCTTCCTCGCGCCCGTTCCGCGGGCCTATGCCGGCTTCCTGCCCGTACTGCTGGCGCTGACACTGCTCTCGGCCTCGCTCGCATGGCTCTCGGTCGTGCGGTTCATGGCCGGCAGACAAGACTGATTCCTTCCGTAAATCCCGAAAATCCATGACCCGATTCAGCAGAATATTCTTCGGACTGCTCGTCGCCGTGCTGCTCGTCTGGCAGTTGCCGTGGGGCGTCAATTACCTCACGGTGAAGAGCGAGGGCACGCCGTTCACCCTTTACAGCGAAGTGCTGGGCGATTTCGCGATGATCCGCCGCGGCGGGAAGGAGCTCGAGTATCTCGACCGCCGGGGCAACCGGTACGGACAGCGCCAGTTCGATTCGCTGCTGCCGCTCTTCTACGCCCGGCAGCTCGTGGCCGACGGCCGTTTCCCCGATTCGATCGCGGGCCGCGCCGTCTCGCCCCGCGAGGCGCAGGCCGCCACCTTCGTGTTCCGCTCCACGCCGCAGGATGTCAATACCCCGGTTTCCGGCATCCGCTTCCTGCTGGAGTCGATGTCGGGCCGCGTCGATCTGGCGATGCCCGACGATGCCTTCCGCCTGACCGCCTCCGGCATCGAATTCATCGACATGGCCTCGAATACGGTCGATACCGCGAAGAGCGCCCTGTTCACCGGGACGATGCGCCGCAAGGGAGTGCGCTTCCCGGTGGCGGAGATTTCGGGCAACCCCTCCGCACGCAAGGAGTACGACGAGGGGTATGTGCTGCTCGACGCCGACCGGCGGCTGTTCCATCTCAAGATGGTGCAGGGGCGTCCTTACGTGCGGGCCGTCGGTCTTCCGGAGGGCGTCCGTCCGGAGCACCTCTTCATCACGGAGTTTCACGGCCGCCGCACGCTGGCGCTCCTGACCGATGCGGAGAACCGCCTCTACGCCGTGACGATGCCCGGCTACGGGGTACGCCGCGTCGGGACCGTCGAGTTCGATCCGCGGCGCGAGGCGATGTCGATCGTCGGCACGCTGCTCAACTGGACGGTCTGCGTGGAAGGGGCGGCCGCGGAGCGTTACTACGCCGTGTCGGCCGATGACCTGTCGCAGCTCGACACGCTCGTCTTCCCGCTCTCCGACCGGCACGTCCCCGGCCTGAGCTTCACTTCCGCGACCGACAATTACGTGCGTCCGAGGCTGCGCTGAGACGCCCCGTCGTCCGATCGTCTCTCCGGGCCCCGCTGGCAAGCGGGGCCCGTTTCCGTTCCGGGGGGGGCGGCCGTCGCGCGCCGGGTTTCCGAGGGGGCTGCGGAAAAAATTGCGGATTTCAGTTTCCGTTCAGAATCGGTTGCGACATTTGTTCCCGAAATTGAATCGAAGTCTTATCGGAAAAAGAAAATGAAAATGAAAAGAATCGTTTGGAATATGTTGGGTGCGGCGGCCGTTGGGTTGCTTGCCGTCGGATGCGAAAAGGAGAGCGGCTCGCAGGGAAGCGGACCGGACCGGGTTTCCCCGGCCGTGCTGGCGGCTTTCGAAGCGCTCTATCCGGGCGCCGAGCAGGTGCGCTGGGAGGTGAAGGGCGACTACGCCGTGGCGAATTTCTACTGGAGCGGCGTGCGTGCGGCGGGTGTCGCGGCGAATCGCGCCGCATGGTTCGAGAACGGCGACGGCGCATGGTCGATGACCGAAACGGACATCCGGTTCGACCAGTTGCCCGAAGCGGTTAAGAGAGCCTTCGCGGAGGGCGAGTATGCCGACTGGCGGGTCGATGAGGTCGATATGCTGGACCGTGACGGCGTGGAGGTCGTCTATGTGGTCGAGGTCGAGCGCGACGGCCGCGAGATGGATCTTTACTACTCGGCGGACGGCGTGCTCGTGAAGAGCGTGGCCGACGCGGGCGACGATTACGATTACGGGGATTTCATCCCTTCGCGTCCCTCCGACGGGATCGGGGACTTCATCGCGAGCCGTTATCCCGGGGCGCGCGTGATCGACGTGGATGCGGAGTACGAGGGTACGGAGGTCGAACTGATCGACGCCGGCCGCGTCAAGCGCGAACTCTTCTTCGACCGCAGCGACGCCTGGCAGTACACCAAAACCGAACTGCGCCGCTCGGAACTGCCGCAGGCGGTGACGGCTGCGTGGGAGGCCTCCGACTACTCCGAGGCGAAGGGCTACCGGCTCGACGATGCCGATCTGTACGAGACGGCCTCCGAAGGGACGTTCTACCGTCTGGAACTGGAGTCGCGCCGCGGCGACGTGAAGGTGAAGGTCACTCCCGAGGGCGAGCTGTCGCTCTACACCCCGCAGGAGGGCGGCGACGGCGCGGCGGTCGGTGCGGATGTCGAAGCCTTCATCCGCACGAACTACCCCGGCGCGGTCGTGCTGGAGAAGGACTCCGACGACGGTTTCCTGGAGGTGGAGATTCGTCACGACGGCCGCGAGAAGGAGCTGCTGTTCAACGGTGCGGGCGAGTGGGTGAAGACCTCGTGGGAGGTGCGCGTCCGCGAGCTGCCCGCGGCCGTGACCGATGCGATCCGCCGTTCGGATTACGCGGCGTTCGGGATCGACGGGGCGGATTTCGTGGAGACGCCCGACGGCGACTGGTACGAGGTCGAACTGGAGGATGACCGGGACCGTGAGGTGACGCTTCGCGTGACGGCCGAAGGTGCGATCCTGAAGCGTTGAGGCAAGGGTCGGAAAGCGATGCGGGCGAGTCCGAAAGGACCCGCCCGCATCTCGCTTTTCAGGTACGGGGGCCTCTGCCGCGCCGGCGGTCCATCGCGATGCTGATGACGATGGGGACGGCGAGGAACAGCGCCGTGCCGCAGACGACGAGCGTCGTATATATGGCGGGGCTGCCGACGGGCAACTGCGACGGCGGGAAGAAGGTGACGGCGAACGAGAAGAGCACGGCGAGGAAGCCGATGCCGCCGACGGCCCACATGCCGGCATTGCCTCCCGGAACGCGGTAGTCGCGCTGCAGGCCGGGCTGCGTGTAGCGCAGGCGGATGGCGGCGGCGTACATCATCATATACATGATCAGGTACAGTCCGATCGTGAGGGCGCTCAGCAGGAAGAAGGCGACGCTCACGTCCTTCATGAAGATGTAGAGCGACGAAAGCACCGTCACGATGCAGCCCTGGATGATGAGGATGTTGATCTGCACGCCGTTGCGGTTGGTCTTCTGCAACAGGCGCGGCAGCCGCCCTTCGTTGGCCGTCCAGAGCAGGCCGCGGCTGGGGCCCGAGATCCACGACAGCACGCCCGCCAATGCGCCGAACGCCACGAGCAGGCTCATGACGTTGGTGAGCCATCCGACGCGGTAGTGTTCGAAGACGATCTGGAACGTGGTGAAGAGTCCTGACTGGAGGTTGATCCGGTCGTAGGGCGTGATTACGGCCACGGCCAGCGCGCCCAGCGTGAAGAGGCCGAACGAAATGAGCGCCGCGAGGAACATGGCGCGCGGGAACTGTTTCTGCGGGTTTTTCAGCTCCGGGGCGTGTACGGCGTGCACCTCGACGCCGGCGAACAGCAGCAGAATCCCCGCCAGGAAGGCGATGTCGCTCATGCCGGTGATGTGGGGAAAGAGCCGCGGATGGGCGTGGTGTGCCGCATCCAGATCGACCACCTGCGAGACGGACGCGGGAATGTGTTCGAACTCCACGCCGTTGCCGCCTGCGAGCCAGGCCGCGGCCGCCAGGACGATGACGATGCCCGGAAGCACCGTACCTATGAGAAAGCCCCGGCTGGTGATGCCCGAGATGGCCGACGTGCCGCGCAGCGTGACCCACGTGGCGAACCAGTACATGGCGATCGAGAAGAGTCCGACGAACGGGCCGTTCTGCGCCAGCGCCGGAAGCCCGATCGTGTAGGCGATCGACGCGGCGGCGAATCCCAGCACGGTGGGATACCAGACCACGTTCTGAATCCATTGCAGAAAGATGGCCGTGAACCCGAGGTGGGGGTTGAACGCCTCCTTCACCCAGGTGTAGATGCCTCCGCCCTTCGCCGCGAAGGCGCTGCCCAGCTCGGCGCCCACGAGCGCCGCGGGGATGAGGAAGAGGAACGTGGCGAAGAAGATGTAGAAGAACATGGTGAGCTCCTCCTGGGCCATCATCGGAAGGCCGCGCAGGCTGATGACCGCGGCCGCGGTCATCAGCGCGAGCTGCGAGGTCGAGATGTTTTTGCTTTTTGCCATAGTTTCGTTTGCTTGACGTTTCCCTCTCCGACAGCAGTTTTCGTGCCGGGCTGTGCGCTTCGGGGCGGAACGGTGACCGCGGACGGTTTCCGAAGGGCCTCGTGCAGCCGGCGGCAGCCGCCCGGGCGGGTTTTCCGTCCCTCCTGCCGTTTTTCCGCCGGAAAGGGACGCCGTGCGGCGGATTTTTCGTATCTTCGCGGAGGCCCCGGTGCGTGCCGGGGCGCGGCGGCCCGCTGCGGAGGACCGGGCCGGCCGCCGGGAACGGAAAAGACGGAGAACGATGAAAAAAGGACTGATGGCGCTGGCGATGTGCCTCCTCGCGGGGCGCGCCGCCGTATGCGCGGAGCCGTCGCGGGATGCGGCGGCGGACGACGGGGGCCGGACGGTGCGTCTGGTGACCTATAATGTCGGCGTGTTCAACAAGTATGTCAGGGACGACTACCGGCTTGTGGCCGGCCTGCTGCGGGAGGTCCGTCCCGACGCCGTGTGCCTGAACGAGCTGGACAGCTGCACGGCACGCACGCGCGGCGTCTTCCAGTTGGAGCGCATCGCCGGGATGATGGGCGGCTGGGACTTCCGTTTCGGGGCCGCGATGCCCTTCGACGGCGGCTCCTACGGCGAGGGAGTCATGACGCGCGAGCGGGCCGTGAGGAAGGAGGCGGTGGCGCTGCCCGAGGCCGGCGGAGCCGAGCCGCGCGTGCTGGTCGTCGTGGAGCTGCCCGACTACGTGATCGCCACGACGCACCTCGACCATGTTTCGCCCGAAGCGCAACTGGAGCAGGTGCGGACGATCAACCGCGAAATGATGCGGCGGTACGGCGACTCTCCGAAGCCCGTCTTTCTCGGGGGCGATCTGAATGCCGAGCCCGGTTCCGAGACCCTCCGGCTGCTGGAACGGACGTGGCGGATGCTCACCCCGACCGACGGGGGGACCTACCCTTCGGACGAGCCGGAACAGTGCATCGACTACCTGTTGCAGTTGCGCAACGGGGTGCGCTGCGAAGTGACCGACGCGCGCGTGCTGCGCCGCTTCGGGACGGGCGACGTCTCCCGGGCCTCGGACCATCTGCCGGTGCTGCTCGAAGTGAGGTGGTAGCCGCTCGGCCGGGCGTTCCGGCTGCGGCGCGGCGGGAGGGGTACGGATTTTGCCGTTTCCCTCCGGCAGGAAGCCGCCGCCGCCGGTTTTCCCGCACTTTTCGTATCTTTGCTGCATGAGAATCGTGAACCGCATACTTCCGTTCCTGCTGTTTGCGGCGTGCTGCATGCCGGTCCGGGCGCAGCAGCGGGAGACCTATTCCGTCGCGGGGCGGGTCATCGACCGCCTGACGCGGCAGCCCGTGCCCTACGCCTCCGTCGTGGTGGCGGGCGACGAACGGAAGGGCGCCTCGTCGGATTCGACCGGACGTTTCGTCATCGAGCGCGTGCCGCCCGGCGTCTGCCGCTTCGCCGCGTCGTCGGTGGGCTACAAGAGCCTGCTGACGTCCGAATACCTCGTCTCGGCCGCCACGCCCTTCGTCGAAATCGAGCTGGAGGAGGATGCCACGCGGGTCGAGGCCGTGACGGTGCGGCCTTCGCCGTTCCGGGCCACGGTCGAAAGCCCCGTGGGGCTGAACGTCATCGGCATCCGGGAGATCGAGAAGAGCCCCGGATCGAACCGCGACATTTCGCGCATCGTGCGCTCCTATCCCGGCGTGGCCTTTTCACCGGTGGGCTACCGCAACGACTTGATCGTGCGGGGCGGCGGACCTTCGGAGAACAAGTTCTTCATGGACGGGATCGAGATTCCGAACATCAACCACTTCGCCACGCAGGGCGCGACGGGCGGTCCGGTGAGCATCGTCAATGCCGACCTGATCCAGGAGATCAGCTTCTACACCGGGGCGTTTCCCGCCGACCGGGCCGGGGCGCTGAGCTCCGTGCTGGATTTCCGGCTGCGCGACGGCAATGCCGAGAAGCAGACCTTCAAGGCGACGCTCGGCGCATCGGATGCCGGTGTCAGCGGCAGCGGGCATATCGGCGGCCGCACGACCTACGTCTTCTCGCTCCGTCAGTCGTACCTCCAGTTGCTTTTCAAAATGCTGGGGCTGCCGTTCCTGCCCAACTACATCGACGGGCAGGTGAAGGTCAAGACGCGCCTTACGGAGCGCGACGAACTCACGGTGCTGGCGCTCGCCGGCATCGACAACATGAAGCTCAACGTCGATGAGAAGGGCGAGGACGCCGAGTACCTGCTGAGCTACCTGCCGCGCATCCGGCAGGAGACCTTCACCGTCGGGGCCTCGTGGCGGCACTACGCCGGGCGTCACGTGCAGACCGTGACGCTGAGCCACAACTACCTGAACAACCGCAACCTGAAATACCGCAACAACGACGCCTCGTCGGAGGAGAACCTGACGCTCCGGCTGCGTTCCGTCGAGCAGAAAACCTCGCTGCGGGCCGAGAACCGCACCTATGCGGGGCGGTGGACGCTGCGCGGGGGCGTCGAGCTGAACTATTCGCACTATACGAACCGCACGTTGCAGCGGCTCTACGCCGGCGGCGTGCGCCTTTCGAATTACCGGACGCGGCTGGGAATCGTCGGCTGGGGGCTTTTCGCCGGAGCCGACTATGCGTCGGGCGACCGGCGCTTCACCGCCTCGGCGGGCCTGCGGGCCGACGGGTGCGACTACTCCGCGCGCATGGCCCGGCCGTGGCACCAGCTTTCGCCGCGCGCCTCGGTATCGTATGTCGTCGCTCCCGGCTGGACGGTGAGCGGCAGCGCGGGGCTCTACTACCAGCTGCCGCCCTATACGGCGCTGGGGTTCAAGGAGGAGGGCGCCTTCGTGAACCGGGACCTGCGTTATATGCGCGTGGGCGAGGTGAGCGCGGGGGCTTCGTGGCGGCTGCGCGACCGGCTGATCGTCTCGGTCGAGGGGTTCTGGAAGGGGTACGGCGACGTGCCGCTTTCGCTCGCCGACGGCATTCCGCTCTCGTGCAAGGGAAACGACTACGGCGTGGTGGGCAACGAGGCCCTGCGCTCCTCGGCCGAAGGACGCGCGTACGGCGTCGAGGCGATGGCCCGCTGGCAGATTCCCGGACGGGTGAATGTCGTGGGGTCGGTGACCCTCTTCCGCAGCGAATACCGCAGCGACGGCGCCTCGCCGTGGGTCGCCTCGGCGTGGGACAACCGGTTCGTGGCGAACGTCAGCGGGACGTACGACCTGCCGCGCGGCTGGAGCGTCGGCGCGAAGCTGAGCGCCGTGGGCGGAGCGCCCTATACGCCCTATGATCTGGACAAGTCGTCGCTCGTCGAGGCATGGAATGCGCAGGGACGCCCCTATTACGACTATTCGCGCTACAACGAGGGACGGCTTGACGCCTTTGCGCAGCTGGACCTGCGCATCGACAAGGTGTTCTATTTCCGCGGCTGCATGCTGGGGCTTTATATCGACCTGCAGAACGTCACGGTGAGCAAGCTGCGGCAGCCCGACGTGGCGATGTCCACGGGCGAGATCGTGAATCCCGAAGCCCCGGCGTCCGAGCAGCGCTACCGGATGAAGTTCCTCCGGCAGGAGAGCGGGACGCTGCTGCCGTCGATCGGCGTGACGGTGGAGTTCTGACGCGGCGGCGCGGCGGGAGCCGCACGGGCATGAAAAAAACAGCAGGGAATCTCCCGATTGCCTGCTGTCCCCGGAGGTTGCCCTCCTAAACTACTAACCCAAACTTAAATAAATGAAGAAACCTCACTGCGGTTCCTTGCCGCAGCTGTCATAGTCATTCGCAAAGTCGGTGCCAAAACGAGAGCCGGCGATCCGCGGATCGCCGGCTCTCGTCGTTTCGGGGTATCCTTGCGCCTGCGGGGCGTATTCGCCTCCCGCGGGCGTCGCGGAGTCGGGGCGGGATGTCGTGTCCGGCGTCCGTCAGCGGCCGAACACGCCCGTATAGGTCGCGGGCGAGAGGGCGCGCAGCTCCTCCTTCACGGCTTCCGGCACGTCGAGCGTCTCGATGAAGGCCGCGATCGCCTCGCGCGTGATGTGGGCGTTGGTGCGCGTCAGGGCCTTCAGCGCCTCGTAGGGTTTCGGATAGCCCTCGCGGCGCAGGACGGTCTGGATGCCTTCGGCCACGACGGCCCAGTTCTGCTCCAGGTCCCTTTCGAGGGCCTCGCGGTTGAGGATCACCTTGTTCAGCCCCTTGAGCAGGGACTGGAAGGCGATTACGGCGTGGGCCACGGGCACGCCGACGTTGCGCAGCACGGTCGAGTCCGTCAGGTCGCGCTGCAGGCGCGAGACGGGGAGTTTCGAGGCGAGGTGTTCGAACAGGGCGCTGGCGATGCCGAAGTTGCCCTCGGCATTCTCGAAGTCGATCGGATTGACCTTGTGGGGCATGGCGCTCGATCCCACCTCGCCGGCCTTGATCTGCTGCTTGAAATACTCCATCGAAATGTAGGTCCACATGTCGCGCGAGAGGTCGATCAGGATGGTGTCGATGCGTTTCATGCAGTCGAAGATCGCCGCCAGGTTGTCGTAGTGCTCGATCTGCGTGGTGTACTGCGACCGGCAGAGGCCCAGCCGTTCGTTCACGAAACGGTTGGCGAAGTCCGCCCAGTCGATCGAGGGGTAGGCCGCGTGATGGGCGTTGAAGTTGCCCGTGGCGCCTCCGAACTTGGCCGGAACGGCGATGTCGTGCAGCATGGCCAGTTGCCGTTCGAGCCGCTCGACGAAGACCATGAACTCCTTGCCGAGGGTCGTGGGCGAAGCGGGCTGCCCGTGCGTGCGGGCAAGCATCGGCACGCCGCGCCACTGCTCGGCGAAAGCCGCCAGACGGTCGCGGACCTCCTCCGCGGCGGGGTAGTAAACGCCTGCGAGGGCCTCCTTGAGCGAGAGCGGGATGGCCGTGTTGTTGATGTCCTGCGACGTGAGGCCGAAGTGTACGAATTCCTTGTATGCGGACAGTCCCAGCGCGTCCATCTTCTCCTTGATGACGTATTCGACGGCCTTGACGTCGTGGTTCGTCACCGCCTCGATCTCCTTGACGCGCTGCGCGTCGGCTTCCGTGAAGTCCGTGTAGAGCGAGCGCAGGGCTTCGGATTGCGCCCGGTCGATGCCCGCGAGCTGCGGCAGCGGGAGCTCGCACAGGGCGATGAAATACTCCACTTCGACGCGGATGCGGTAGCGGATCAGTGCCTGCTCCGAAAAATAATCGGCGAGTTTTTCCGTTTTGTTCCGGTAGCGCCCGTCTATGGGCGAAATGGCGGTAAGGGGGGTCAGCATAGCGGTTATGAGATTTGTTCGGGCCCCAAATTTACGACATTTATTGAAATCCGCATAATTTTCCCTACCTTTGTAAGGGCGTAAACCGAAAAACGAAAATGAGATTTCTAACCGAAATAGTCGATGCCCTCGCGGGGTTCGTGCAGCGCAATCCGCTGACCGTGCTCCTGATCGTCGTGCTGGCCGTAGGCGCTCCGGCGCTGCTGAAGGGCATCGCGCTTTTCATACTTTATTTCTTTATGGGACTTCTGCTGTTGGTCGTGGCGGGGCTGCTGTTCTTCCGCTGGCGCGTCTGCAAGATGCGCCGCGAGATGGAGGAGCGGTTCGGCCGGGAATTCGGACCGGAGCGGCCGGGCGGATTCCGGCAGGGCTTCGGCGGCGGGGCGCCGCGGACTCCGCGCGAGGGCGAGGTGAAGGTCCGCAGAACCTCCGGAGCCCCCGAGAAACGGGTGGCGGAGGACGTGGGCGACTACGTCGATTTCGAGGAGACAAAAGAAAACAGGTGAACGATGCTGAAGGTATTCGGACTGATAGGGCGCTACTTCATGCTGATGGGAAAGGTCTTTTCCCGTCCCGAGAAGGCGGGGATCTACCGCCGACGCATCGTTTACGAGATGGAGGCGCTGGGGGTCGATTCGATCGGACTGACGGCCATCATTTCGGTCTTCATCGGCGCGGTGATCACCCTCCAGATGTGCATCAACCTCGACTCGCCGTTCATCCCGCGCTCGCTGGTGGGGTATGCCACGCGCGAGACGATGATCCTCGAATTTTCGTCGGCCGTCGTGGCGCTGATCCTGGCCGGCAAGGTCGGATCGAGCATCGCCTCCGAGATCGGCACGATGCGCATTACCGAGCAGATCGACGCGCTGGAGATCATGGGCGTCAATTCCGCCTCGTACCTCATTCTCCCGAAGATCGTGGCCTCGATGATCTTCTTCCCGTTCCTGACGATCCTTTCGATCCTCATCGGCGTGGTCGGAGGCTGGCTGATAGCCGCCGTGACGGGCATCATGATCCCCGCGGACTACGTGGACGGCCTGCTGATGGACTTCAAGCCCTATTCGATCACCTACACGCTCATCAAGACCGTTTTCTTCGCCTACATCATCACCTCGATCTCGGCCTTCTACGGCTATTACGCCAAGGGCAATTCGCTCGAAGTGGGCACGGCCTCGACGCGCGCCGTGGTGGCCTGCTCGGTGGTGATCCTGCTTTTCGACCTGATCCTGACACAAGTGCTGCTGATATGATACGCACCGAACACATCGTCAAGTCGTTCGACGGCCGCCGGGTGCTCGACGACATTTCGATCGAATTCGAGACCGGCAAGACGAACCTTATCATCGGCCGCAGCGGTTCGGGCAAGACCGTGCTGCTGAAGACACTCGTGGGACTGCACGAACCCGATTCGGGCGACGTGTGGTACGACGAAGTGAACTTCACGCGGCTGGGATTCCGCGAGCGCAAGGAGATCCGCAAGGATATAGGCATGATCTTCCAGGGCGGGGCGCTGCTCGACTCCTCGACGGTCGAGGAGAACGTCAAGCTGCCGCTCGACCTGTTCACCTCGAAGAGCGAGCGCGAGAAGATGGAGCGCGTGAACTTCTGCCTCCAGCGCGTGCGGCTCGAGAACGCCAACCGGCTCTATCCGGCCGAGTTGTCGGGCGGCATGATCAAGCGCGTGGCCATCGCCCGCGCGATCGTGATGAATCCCCGCTACCTGTTCTGCGACGAGCCCAACTCGGGGCTGGACCCGCAGACCTCGATCGTGATCGACAACCTGATTCACGAAATCACGCGGGAATACGGCATCACGACGATCATCAATACGCACGACATGAACTCCGTGATGGAGATCGGCGAGAAGATTGTATATATACACGACGGGCTCAAGTGGTGGGAAGGCACGAAGGAGGAGATTCTCCATGCCGACAACCGCGAGCTGAACGACTTCGTCTTCGCCTCGGCCATGGCCAAGCGCGCCAAGCTGGCCGCACGGTAGCCGCACGGCGTGCGAGGCTCCCGGAGAGACCCGAACGGGCTTCCGGGACGCTGCGGAGGAAGAGCCCGGGCTCCGGAAAGCGCGGCGCGGGGATTTTTAAAATAGTTAAATTTTTATTTGCGTAAATTATAGAAAGTGCGTACTTTTGCGCTGGAAAAAACAGAGCGAGTTTTTTACTAACAAATAATTCAAAACGTTATGGCAACTATCAAGATTGGTATCAACGGATTCGGTCGTATCGGCCGTATGGTTTTCCGTGCCGCTTGCACGCAGACTGACAAGTACGAGATCGTAGGCATCAACGACCTCTGCCCGGTGGACTACCTGGCTTATATGCTCAAGTACGACACGATGCACGGCCAGTTCAAGGGCACGATCGACTACAACGTCGAGAAGAGCCAGCTGATCGTGAACGGCCACGCCATCCGCGTGACCGCCGAGAAGGATCCCGCGAACCTGAAGTGGAACGAGGTGGAGGCCGAGTACGTCGTGGAGTCCACGGGTCTGTTCCTCACCGAGGAGAAGGCTCAGGCTCACATCGCAGCCGGCGCCAAGTATGTCGTCATGTCGGCTCCCTCGAAGGACGCTACGCCGATGTTCGTATGCGGCGTGAACACCGATACCTATGCAGGCCAGAAGATCGTTTCGAACGCTTCGTGCACCACGAACTGCCTGGCTCCCATCGCCAAGGTGCTCAACGACAAGTTCGGCATCACCGACGGTCTGATGACCACGGTTCACTCGACCACCGCCACGCAGAAGACCGTGGACGGTCCCTCGATGAAGGACTGGCGCGGCGGCCGTGCCGCTTCGGGCAACATCATCCCCTCCTCGACCGGCGCTGCCAAGGCCGTAGGTAAGGTGATCCCCGCCCTGAACGGCAAGCTGACGGGTATGTCGATGCGCGTTCCGACCCTCGACGTATCGGTTGTGGACCTGACGGTGAACCTGGCCAAGCCGGCCAAGTACGACGAGATCTGCGCTGCCATGAAGGAGGCTTCGGAAGGCGAGCTGAAGGGTGTGCTGGGTTACACCGAGGAGGCTGTCGTTTCGTCGGACTTCCTGGGCGACGCCCGCACGTCGATCTTCGACAAGGCTGCCGGTATCGCACTGACCGATACCTTCGTAAAGGTCGTTGCTTGGTACGACAACGAGTGGGGTTACTCGAACAAGGTGCTCGACCTCATCTCGGTGATGAAGGCTTACAACAAGTAATCGGACACTCCGGTTATGAACGGGAAGGACTCCGCGAGGAGTCCTTCTTTTTTGTCCGGACCTGCCGGGTAGCGGATTTCGGGAGCGGATTTCTCCGGGGGCCGGGGATGGCGGCAAAGAGGGCCGGGTTTCTTCCGGAACCGTCCGCCACGGGACCGGAAGGGGTGGCGGGATCCGGCAGCGGCGGACTATTCGTGCGAATCCACGCGCAATTCGATCGACGCCCCCGACCACTGGTTGATCCGCCGTTTCTCGGAACGGATGCGGCGGCCGTCGCAGGCGATCTTCAGGTCGATCTCGAAGGGACGCGTCGCGTCGATGTCGTTGCCCGCGGGCAGCGTGTGGGGTACGATGTAGATATAGAGCACCAGATGGTCGCACGGTCCGGTCGTGAGCCTTGCCGTGCGGAACGCGGGAATTTCCGCGGGCCGCTCCGGGAGGTTCGATCCCACGCCGGCGACCTCCGAGGCGGCCGAGGCGAATCCCGTGCGGCGCTCTTCGGCGTCGAAACAGCCGCACATGAGCGCGACGTTGTAGCGCCACCACTCCTCGTAGCGGCTCGTGACTTCGATGGTGAATCCCTTGTGTGCTGCCATATCCGGCAAATATAATACAACTTGCGTGCAATGCCAAATTCGAGCCCTGCGGGATGGACCGCGGGTGCTAAAACTCGCCGTTTTCTTTGCACTTGTCCTATTTTTTAGTAACTTTGCGCACTAAATGTGCACAAATGGAGGTGGCTCAGGGATATTCCATAGCCTTCAGGGAGCTGAAGAACGGGCATCACGATTTCCGGTTCGAAGTCGGGAAGCCGCTCTTCGATGCCTTCGGGAACACCGAGATCCGGGACTGCGCCTGCGAGGTGTCCGTGGGGCTGGAGCGTGCGGAGACGCTGCTCGCTCTCGACGTCCGGATCACGGGCCATGTCGTCGTCGCGTGCGACCGCTGTCTGGAGGACTGCCGTATTCCGGTCGATTTCGAGGGGCGGCTCATGGTCCGCTTCTCCGAGGAGGAGCACGAATACGACGGCGAAGTGCTGTGGCTCGTGCCCGGAGAGGACGAAGTGGACCTCGCGCAGTATATCTACGAGAGCATCGTCCTGTCGCTGCCCTACCAGCGGGTGCATCCCGAGGGGGAGTGCGATCCCGACATGCTCGGACGGTTCCGCATCGTCTCGGACGAGGAGTTCGCCTCGATCGAGGCCGGGGCCGGAGGCGAGGAGCGCCGGGGCGGCGAATGGGCCAAGCTGGCGGAGCTGCGCGAACGCATGGAGCCGGGCGGCCGCTCCTCCGGGGATGACGCGAAAGACTGAAACGAAATACGTTAAACTTATAATTACACTGTAAAATGGCACATCCTAAACACAAAGTCTCGTCGACGCGACGCGACAAGCGCAGAACTCATTACAAGGCTGTCGTTCCGACGGTGGTGACCTGTTCGAACTGCGGTGCAGCCGTGCTGTACCACCGCGTATGCCCCGAGTGCGGTTTCTACCGCGGCAAGCTCGCCATCGAGAAGAAGGCCGCCGAATAAGCTCGGCGCTCCGAAGAGTGCATCCCCCGGGAATGCCTCTTTTTTACTTTTTACGGGAGGTTCCGTAGGCGCGGGACGGGATGGAGCCATCCGTTCCGGAATCCGGTCGTGCGGAACCGGAATTAAACCAAATCGCATTCGAGTATGTTAAGAATAGGTGTGGATGCCATGGGGGGCGATTTCGCTCCCGAAGCGGCTGTCAAGGGAGCCGTCATGGCGCTCGACGCGATCGGGCCGGACAGCCGTATCGTGCTGTTCGGTGACGAACGGAGGATACGCGAGGTGCTGGAGGCCGAAGGGTGTCCGGCCGAACGGTTCGGCATCGTGGCCACCTCGGAGGTTATCGAGATGGGCGACCATCCGGCCAAAGCCTTCCAGGCCAAGGCCGATTCGAGCATCACGGTGGGCTTCGGCTACCTGGCCAAAGGCGGCATCGACGGTTTCGCGAGCGCCGGCTCCACGGGCGCCATGATGGTCGGCTCCATGTACGCCGTCAAGCCGATCGAGGGGGTTATCCGCCCCACGATTTCGTCGATCGTGCCCACCGTCGCGGGACGCCCCGCGCTGTTGCTCGACGTCGGGCTGAACGTGGACTGCAAGCCCGAGGTGCTGGCGCAGTACGGCGTGATCGGGTCGATCTATGCCGAAGCGGTGCTGGGGATCGGATCGCCCCGCGTCGCGGTGCTCAATATCGGCGAGGAGGAGACCAAGGGCAACGCCCTGTCGAAAGCGACTTACGAATTGCTGAAGGCCGAGCCGCGCATCAACTTCGTCGGCAACGTCGAGGGTTCGCACATCTTCTCGGGCAAGGTCGCCGACGTGATCGTTTGCGACGGCTTCGTGGGCAACACGGTGCTGAAGATGGCCGAGGGTCTCTACCGGATCAACAAGGCGCTGGGAGGCGGCAATGCCTTCTGGGACGCCATGAACTATGAAAACGTGGGCGGCACGCCCGTGCTGGGCGTCAATGCGCCCGTCATCATCGGCCACGGCTGCTCGTCGCCCGCGGCGATCCGCAGCATGATCCTCTCGACCGAGCAGGTGGTGAAGGCCGGCCTGACGGCCAAGTTGCAGCGCGCGTTTCAAAATTAGTGACTAACCAAGGTAAACAAGAAGTTAATGAGCAAGATAACAGCAGCGATTACGGGTGTGGGGGAGTACCTTCCCGATTACATCCTGACGAACGACGAATTGAGCCGGATGGTCGATACGAGCGACGAGTGGATCATGTCGCATATCGGCGTCAAGACGCGTCATATCCTCAAGGGCGAAGGCGTGGGAACCTCCTACATGGGAGCCCGCGCGGTCATCAACCTGCTGGACAAGACGGGCGTGGACCCGATGGATATCGACGTGGTGATCTGCGCCACAGTGACGCCCGACATGTTCTTCCCCTCGACGGGCAACCTGATCGCCGACCAGGCCGGCTGCAAGAACGCCTTCGCCTACGACGTGTCGGCGGCTTGCAGCGGCTTCCTCTTCGCCCTCACGACGGGCGCCAAGTTCATCGAGGCCGGTACGAGCAAGAAGGTGATCGTCGTCGGCGCGGACAAAATGTCCTCGATCGTCGATTATACGGACCGTTCGACCTGCCCGATCTTCGGCGACGGTGCGGCTGCCGTGCTGCTGGAACCCGATACGGAGGGTTACGGCGTGATCGATTCGATCCTGCGTTCTGACGGCTCGGGCGAGCTGCAACTCTACATGAAGGCGGGAGGTTCGCGCTACCCGGCGTCGATCGAGACGGTGCAGAACAACTGGCACACGATCATGTGGGACGGCCATGCCGTCTTCAAGGCCGCCGTGTCGAAGATGGCCGACGTGTCGGTCGAGATGATGGAGCGCCACCACCTGTCGTCGGACGACATCCGCTACCTCGTGCCGCATCAGGCCAACCTGCGCATCATCGACGCCACGGCGCGCCGCATGGGCATCACCTCGGACAAGTGCATGATCAACATCGACCGGAACGGCAACACCACGGCTGCGACGATTCCTTCGTGCCTCTACGACTACGAAAAGGAACTCCGCCGGGGCGACAACCTCATCCTGTCGGCCTTCGGCGGCGGATATACCTGGGGCGCCATCTACGTGAAGTGGGCCTACGACGGCGAGAAGGCATAGCCTCGAACGGTATGACCGGACTTCGGAGGTCCGGGCGGAAAGCGATACGTCTCAAAGGGCGTATCGCTTTTTCGTTTCCGGCCGGAAATTCGTATCTTTGAGAGATGGATGCGACGATAAGGCCGATGACGCGGGCGGAGTTCCCGCTGCTGTCCGGCTTCCTGTACGAGGCGATCTTTATTCCGGAGGGCGCGGCCCCGCCTCCGCGGACGGTGCTCCTGTCGCCGCCGCTGCGGGACTATGTCGCCGGGTTCGGCTCGCGGCGGGACGACCGGGCGCTCGTCGCCGAGGCGGCGGGGCGTGTCGTCGGGGCCGTCTGGGTCCGCTGCGGCGCGGGGTTCGGCCGTGTCGCGGAGGGAGTTCCGGAGCTTGCGGTGGCACTCGATCCGGCCTGCCGGGGACGGGGTGTCGGGACGCGGCTGCTGCGGGCGATGCTGCGATTGCTGGCCGACGAGGGCTATCCGGCCGTCTCGCTCTCGGTGCAGAAGGCGAATCCCGCCGTGCGGCTGTACCGGAGGCTGGGGTTCCGGGTCGTCCGGGAGCATCCGGAGGAGTATGTGATGGTGTGCGTTCCGGCCTGACGGGCCGGGCGATTTCGGTTTCCTTTCGGATTCGGGGCGTAACTTCGCCCCGGTCCGGCGCCGGAGACCCGGCGCCGTGCGGGAAACGATAATTGAATGGAGTTATGAAGATTCTGATCGTCGAGGACGAACCCTCCCTTCGGGAGATCATGGCGCAGACGTTGCGCCGGGAGCAGTACGTGGTCGAAGAGGCGGCCGATTACGCCTCGGGGCTCGACAAGATCGCGGCCTACGACTACGACTGCATCCTGCTGGACATCATGCTGCCGGACGGCAGCGGGCTGAAACTGCTCGAGGAGCTCAAGCGCCGCGGACTGCGTGCGGGGGTCATCATCATCTCGGCGCGCGACTCGCTCGACGACAAGATCGGCGGGCTGGAGCTGGGAGCCGACGACTACCTGCCCAAGCCGTTCCATCTGGCCGAACTGAGCGCCCGCATACGCAGCGTGCTGCGGCGGCACCGGCACGACGGCCGGCAAAGCCTCGATGCGGGCAATGTCCGCCTGTGGCCCGACAGCCGCCGCGTGGAGGTCGCGGGCCGCGAGGTGGAGCTGCTGCGCAAGGAGTACGACATCCTGCACTATTTCATGAGCCGGCCGAACCATACGATCGACAAGGCCGCGCTGGCCGAAGGGGTCTGGGGCGACCATATCGACCAGGCGGACAACTTCGATTTCGTCTATGCGCAGATGAAGAACCTGCGGCGCAAGCTGGAAAAGGCGGGTGCCGACATCGAGATACGGGCCGTTTACGGCTTCGGCTACAAGCTCGTCCGGCCATGAAGCTGATCTATCGCATCGTGTTCCACCTGGCATGGGTGCTGTCGCTGCTGCTGGCGGCATGGGCCGTGCTCTTCTACTTCGCCCTGACCGACCGGATCGACCGCGAGACGGACGACTCGCTCGAGGCCCGGGCCGAGACGGCCATCAAGCAGTTCCTTTCGGGACGGGCGCTTCCCGACTCCGGGAGCGGCAACGACGGCTGCCTGCTGCGCTCTATTCCGGACGAGTACGCCGCCGTGCGGCCGCAGGAGGTTTACACCGACGAACGGATTTATATTCCCGAGCGCGATGCCCGGGAGCCGGCGCGCGTGCTCCGGATGCTTTTCCGCGACGGCGGGGGCGGATGGCACGAACTGACGGTGATGGCGCCCGCGATCGAGAAGAACGAACTCACGCGGGCCCTGCTGCGGTGGGTCGTGTCGCTCTACCTCGTCCTGCTGCTCCTGCTGCTCGTGGTGACGGCTTGGGTGCTTCACCGCACCATGCGGCCGCTCTACGCCCTGCTGCGGTGGCTCGACGACTATACGGTGGGAAAGCCCAACCCGCCGCTGGCCGACGATACGGCCGTGGCGGAGTTCCGCCGTCTGAACGATGCCGCACGGCGCTATGCCGCCCGGGCCGAGTCGCTGTTCGAGCGGCAGAAGCAGTTCATCGGCAACGCTTCGCACGAGATGCAGACCCCGCTGGCGGTGTGCCGCAACCGGCTGGAGATGCTCGTGGACGACGCCCGGACGCTCACCGGGGAGCAACTGGCCGAGATAGCCAAGGTGCAGCGGACGCTGGGCCACCTCGTGCGGCTGAACCGGTCGCTGCTGCTGCTCTCGAAGATCGAGAACGGGCAGTTCCCCGAAACCGGTCCCGTGGACGTGAATGCGCTGGTGCGGCGGACGGCCGGGGAGCTGGAGGAGATCTATGCGTACCGCGGGATGCGGTGCACGGTGAGCGACCGGGGGCGGCTCGTCGTGCGGATGAATCCCTCGCTGGCCGAGAGCGTCGTGGGCAACCTGCTCAAGAACGCCTTCGTGCACGGCGACGTGCCGGGAGAGGTGACCGTGGAGATCGCGCCGGACGCACTGCGGATTTCGAACGGCGGAGCGGCGGGGCCGCTTGATGCCGGGCATATCTTCGACCGGTTCTACCAGGGGACGAAAAAGGAGGGTTCGACCGGACTGGGACTGGCGATCGTGGATGCCGTCTGCCGCCTCTACGGCCTGCGGGCGGAGTATGCCTATGCGGCGGGAAGGCACTGTTTTTCGATCCTTTTCCCGGAAGGATGCCGTCTGCCGCCGGAATAGCCGCCGCCTTTTCAGATTCCTTTCAGTTTCGGTCCCTACTTTTGTACCGAGAAAAAACATTCAGCCTTAAACCGAAAAAAACGTATGAGAAAATTCCCGATCCTGCCGCTGATCGCATTGCTGGCCGCCGGTCTGACGACGGCCTGCGAGAACAGCCGCCCCCTGACGGAGGCCGAACTCCCGGCAGCCTCGCAGCGATTTCTTTCCGAACATTTCCCAGGGGTGGAGATTTCCTTCGCCAAGGTGGACACGGAGCTTTTCGACAAGGAGTACAAGGTGGTATTCGTCACCGGCTCGAAGGTCGAGTTCGACCGCCGGGGCGCATGGAAGGAGATCGACTGCAAATACGGCGAGGTTCCGTCCGGCATCGTGCCGCAGCCGATCCGCGCCTATGTGGAGAAGCATTTCCCGGGGCGCCGCATCGCGTGCCTCGAGCGCGACCGCCGCGACTACGAGATCGAGCTGGACAACGGCTTCGAGCTGAAGTTCGACCTCGATTTCCGGCTCGTCGATTTCGACGACTGACGCCTCTGCGCGGCCCGGAATTCCGGCATGGCGTGTCGGAGCGGCGTGCGGATGCATTCCCGGCGGCGCCGGAAAGCCGCGTTCCGGTCATTCGGGACGGCAGGGCCCGTATTTCCGCTGCGGATTCCGGGGTGCGGTGCAGCCCGGCGAACCGGATGCGCGCGCCGGCCGGATGTGCGGGACTCGGTCGGCGGACCGGTCGGCCGCGGAGGCTCCGGTGCGGTTTCTTGCGATAAAATAGCCGGATTTTCCGATACGATTTTCCGAAAACTTGTGTACCTTTGTCCTAAGAAAGGAAAGTGCAAGACTTAAAATCCGTAATAGCTATGTTGAGTAAAAAACTGCACGAGGCGCTCAATGCGCAGATCAATGCCGAGCTGTGGTCGGCGTACCTCTATCTTTCGATGTCGATGGACGCCGAGGCCAAAGGACTCAAGGGCGTCGCCAACTGGTTCTACATTCAGTTCCAGGAGGAGCAGGATCACGCCCGGATCTTCATGAACTACATTCTTTCGCGCGATGCCGAGGTGACGCTTCGGCCCATCGCCGAGGTCCGCACGTCGTGGGCTTCGCCGCTGGAGATGTTCCGGGATACGCTCGAGCACGAAAAGAAGGTGACGGCCCTGATCAACGACCTCGCGGCCATCGCCGCCGAGGACAAGGACTACGCTTCGTCGAACATGCTCGTATGGTTCATCGACGAGCAGGTCGAGGAGGAGGAGTCCGCACGCGGGATGATTACCGCCTGCGAGGCTGTCGAGGGCAACAAGTTCGGGATGTACATGCTCGACAAGGAGCTGGCCGCCCGCACCTATTCGCAGGCCGCACCGCTGGCTTCGTCGAACGACTGATAACGGTTGCCATAGCCGTTAAGCTTCCGGCTCTTCCGCTTTTTCGGGCGGAGGGCCGGATTTTTCTGTTGCCGTGCGCTGTCCGGAGGCGGCTTCTTTCGGGCGGTTCTCTCCGTGCGGTTCCCGTTGCGGCCGCATTCCGGTTCCGGACACCGCTTCGGGGCTATGTTCCGGGCGGTAGTCGATACCCGCCTTGCGGGCCTGGGCGTGCTGGTGTTCCCGGCGAATGCGGTAGAGGCGCCCCTCCTTGACGAACCGGGCGCCGGTCTGGTGGAAGGTGAAGGGAACTCCGGCGGCCGCGCACTGCCCGCGGAGCGCGAGGACCCATGCGAAGTCGCATGGCCGTGCGTCGTTGCCCGACTCGCCGCCTGCGGAGACCTCCCCGACCGCGGGCCCGAGCCAAGGCGTGAGGTCGATCCGTTCGAGCAGCGGCGCACAGACGATCACCCGGTGGCGCAGGGGCGTTTCGAGGAAAAGCGGCAGCCGCAGGTCGGCAGCCGCCTGGTTCTCCACCGTGCAGCCGACCGTGACGTTCTCGTAGCCGTCGCCCCAGTCGGGCGGCAGCTGTTCCCGGAGCCGTCCGATCCGCTTGGTGATGAAGAAAAACTCCAGATCGCGGCGCAGCCGCATCATCTCCCAGGCTTCGGCGCGCCAGCCGTCCGCCTCCTCGACGAGGAAGTCCGACGTGAAACAGGTATAGACCCGTTCGCCGGGCGGGATTCTGAACCGTCCGTCGCGGCCACGGCGCACGGGAAGCCCGAAGGCGGCGGTCCGCACCACCTCGCGGCTGTCCCGTTCGTGCAGCGCATCCTGCCGATAGACGTAGCAATGGCGGCATCCTTCGCTGATCTTGCGGCAGCCGTGCCAGGGATTCCACGAGACGGACATGGTTTTCGGATTTGTGCGGGTGTGCGGTGTTCGGGTTCTTGTCGGGATTTTATCGCCCGGCGGGATCGGCGTCCGGGCCGGGGCGGATGCCGGTTGCGGCGAGGGGTTACAGCTCCATGCTCATCCGTATCATGTGGCGGCATTCGACGCCGTTTTCGAAGATTGGGGCGGGATAGTATTTGCGGAAGTAGTCCTCGTCGATGCCGCAGCGTACGAACCCGCAGCGCAGGTAGAGGGCGATCTGCCCCGTACCCGAATCTCCCGTACCGATTTCGAGACGGCGGAAGCCCGCCTCCCGGGCCGTTCGGACGGCATGGGCGAGAAGGGCCGTGCCGATGCCCTGCCGCTGGAACCGGGGGACGACGGCGATATTCACCACCTCGGCCGTGAAGGGGCGGGTGTGGAGCAGTACGTACTGCCCGGCGAGCGTATCGCCGCAGCGGGCGGCATAGCAGGCCCCGCGGCCGATGTAGTCGGCCACGGAGGCTTCCGATTCGTCGGCCAGCAGGAGCAGTTCGTGCGAAGGGGCGTTTGTCCGTTCGATCGTCAGTTGCATGGTGTCCGGGATTAAAAGAGTGTGGCGACCCCTTCGAAAGAGGCCAGAATGACGGCGTAGCGCAGGGCCTTTCCGGCGAGCATCGAGACGCCGGTGAGCCACGCGTTGCTGCGCATCAGCCCCAGCACGATGGCCACCGCCTCGCCGATGGTCGGCAGAAAGGCGAAGAATCCCATCAGGGCGCCGCGTCCGGCGAGAAACCTCCGGGCCCGGGCCAACTGGCGGGTCGAGACGCCCAGCCGGGTGATCCACTCGGTGCGTCCGAGCGTCCCGATCCAGTAGCAGGTCATGCCTCCCAGCGTATTGCCCGCCGATGCGGCGACGAGACACCACGCCGGATCGAGCCCCATGCCGACCAGAATGACCATCACCGCTTCGGAGCTGAACGGCAGGATGCTTCCGGCCACCAGCGCCGAGACGAAGAGGCCCCAGTAGCCCCAGTCGATGAAGAATTGCGTGACGGTTTCCATGATCGTCGGAAGGCGGATTCGTTTAGATAGGAGTGTATCCTGCGGGATGCGGACGGGAAACGGAGCGAGCCGGTAGGACGGAGGCTATTCCAGCTTTTTCCGATATACCTCGTCGAGCGTCTGTCCGCTTTTGTCTTTCCATTCGTTCCAGCCGTTCGTATGTCTGCCCAGACAGATGCTTGCTGCCATACTCGGGCTGTTGAAAGTGTAGTCTGTTTCCAAAACGATGTTTCCGTCCTGCGGGGCCGTATATTTCTTGATGAAATCGTCCCGTTTTTCTTTCATTTTGAATAACGGTGCGCTTCCTTTTGCCAATGTGCTGCCTTTCAGTACGGTAAACCCGTTTTCGTCGTAAAATCCTCTGATGTTTGCCCCTTTGCTTTTACTGAAAAATATATGGCGGTTCCTGGGATCGATCACGTGGAATATGGGACAACCGATGAATGATGTCAGTAATCGGATATCGTCGAAAAATTCATTCATGGAATCTTTCTGATGCTCCGGCAGATTCGGCTCTTTCGGGATTTGTTTGTTGTCGCACAGGTCAAAGCGTTTGGCCTTGTTTGCGGTTTTTACGGCCAGATATTCCAGATACTGGACATCGGCTTTTGTCATGGCGCCGTCCTTGGAGATGAAAACCAGCGTTTTTTGCCAGAAAGCCTTGTTGTATTCGTGGTTCTTGATGCGCTCCCGGAAGTTCTCCGTTTCTCCCAGATACGCTTTGGAGGTGATTCCGTCGTCTTCGCCCAAGAGTATGTAAAATGCGGGACTGTGCAGCTCTTCCCTTTCGTTGATTATCGAGAGGGCAGCCCGTGGAATGACCAGCATTTTGCATATTTTATTGCTTATGAAAACGGATTGTGTCCCTTGCGGATTTCCGTCTATCAGATAGGTGGTAATCGTCTTGCCCATATTGATTCGTATATCGGAGACATCAAAAATAGCGATAATTCTCCGAATTCCGCCGTTATATCCGGCTACTTTTTCTTCACTCGAAATTTTTATGCCTTTTATATGATTCTGTATCAGCCCGTTGTTGTGGATTATGAAGCGAAGTTTCGGCCGGGATCGTTTGCGGCGGTTACTTGCCGCGGCAGAAAATGTTGTGTTGCAGTATATTGTTGATGTTTAATTTATTACAACGCTTAAAAATATGCTGGGGGACGAACTGGGGACGGAATTTTGCTGGCCAAAAGAAAAAAAGAGCAAATATAAAATCGCTTTTTATCCCCTATCGGAGGTTATGTCTCCCAAAGGTAGAAAAAATAAACGTAATCTGTACAAAAGGTCAATTATAGGAGTTTAGTTTGGTTTGTTGTATATCTATTCAAGTTCTAAACTAAACCTTTTTCACAACGTCAAAATGGCGGACATCGGCAACAAGAATGCTCATCTCTTTTTCTTTTGGCCAGCAACCTGCCTTTTGTACGTCGTTCCTGTTTAACGAACTCCCTGCTTTAGATCCTCCCGTTGTATCTTTCTACATTTCCGTCATTGCACATCGACTTTCGGTCTGTCTGATGAGAATTGTGTCGCAAAGGTATCTGCCATGTCCTTTTTTCTGCAAGGTCGGAGCCTGACGGTTCACGATAAAATCTCCACGCTCCGCTTCGCAGAGGTAGTATTTGATCGTGAAACCCTGCAAAAACGGCCATAACACCTTTTGAGGCGACATAATTTCAATCAAACCCGAAAGTAGCTGATGCTACATAAGGGAAAAAAGAAACTCAAAATTTAAGATTATGGCAGACTACGCAACGAACCTATTCTTCGCAAGTACGGAGAACGAACGAGACCTCGACAAAGTAGAGACTTTTTTGGATGACAACTTTGCCGATAGCTTCATCGAGCGATCGGAAGACATGCTCGATGCACAATTCTCATCCCTTTGGGTCTACCCGGAAAAAGAAATAGACAAGCTGGTGGCATCGCTGGAAGCCAAAGACGAGATTTACATCCGCATCCTGACATACGCGCTCAAAGACGAGTACGTGAGTTTCCGGACATTCTCGCAGGGTACGTGGAATATTAAGTTTTAATCCAAATACGCAGGCTATGTACGAATACGAAGAAAAGAGCGATATTATCGGCTCGCCTTGTTCGCTAATGAATCCTTACAAAGGTTATACGGAAGGTACAATCGTAGGCGATTATGGTAATACCGTAGTCGTCCGCCTGACCAGCGGGAAAGAGATTGTCGAATTTCGCGATGAAGTGATTATCTATAATTGAAGCAATGACACAAATAGCAATGAAATTCGTCCAATGGGACGTACCCGAATTGGATAACCTGAAAGACAGTAAGGTCTACAGGTTACGAGAACGCCTCAATGGCGGCGACAAATTGACCCGTGAAGAGAAGAACTGGCTTACCCGAAACGTGTGGGAGTGTTGTCGTTTCAGGCGGGGGATCGCCTTGGGTGGCTACCTTTTCGATTTTTCGGACGTGCTGAAACGGTATTTTGTCAAGCAGTACGGGTACATAACGGAGTATTACGCCATCGACAAGACGGCCTTGCGTTCGATGCTGTACGGAAGAATTGAAGTTATTGTTGAAGTACCGTAATTATGGAAGTAACGATAGAACACGGCTTTTGCCCTTATTGCGACGAAGCGACAGAGCTTTATTTTCGGATTGTGAACACGATCCTCTTCTCCACGCATGAAGACGATCTTCGGGCGGGCATGGAACACCTGAAGAACCAAACGCCGCTCGACGAGTATTTCGTCTACGGTTACGGGGGGCACCACCTCTGGGTCTGCCAGCGGTTGGAGAGCGATAAAGACAAAATCTTCAAACACCGGATTATGATCGCCCGGTTCTGATTGCCAGGTTAAGGACTGAAACAGAAAGTTCTGTTTCAGTCCTTATTTTTCTTATGACCAGTAGGAGGCCGGGTTAGGAATTATAACCTATTTTATCGTAAATTTCATCCTTGTAAGGTATGATTGGCTGATAGAGGTGTATATAAGCCCTGCCTATGGCTCCTTGGAATAATTTGACCTCCGGTTTCTCGTTGCCGCAGTTCAAGATGTGTTTTTGCGAAATGCCGGGATATTGGTCTATATAATAAATCTCTTTGATTCCCAGTTGATACGCTTTTTTTGCACATAGTTCGCATGGACTGGCTGTCGTGAACAATTTTCCGCCTCTTATACCCTGACCGCCGTATTTTACGATTTGGAGAAAAGCATTCTCCTCCGCATGCAGCGACCTGGTGTGTACTTGGTTGTTTTCACCTTTTTCTTTGTCATTGTAGATGTCTTTGAAGCAATAAGAAATATTACGCCCGGCTAATTTCCCGAGTGTTTCCTTATCAATCCGAGTCGTAATCTTCCTCCGCAACTTGTCCTGAAACGTTGTCTCGTTGAGTTCATACGAACTGTATGCCGATGTGTCGCTGCCTTCGCTCAGGTGAAGGGCATTTCGCAGGATACATTGTGTGTGTCCTTCGGGCACGTCGTTCCAACCGATGGATTTGATGGAAAAATTCTCGTCCGTAATGGCGGCGCCTACCTGCCTGGAGATACATCCGGAACTGTGTTTGGCCGTATGGGCTATCTGCATGACCCGTTCTTCGTTGGAGGGGGTGACTAACCCGGGGTGGTGCATCAAGCTAATGTAATGTACCAACTGTTTCTTCAGGTTGTGTCGGTAGTGGTCGTCATTCGTGTTTACGATGTGTATATCCGAGATCTCGATACATTTTTCGATGTTCTGGTAGATGTAGGTTTCGCGTAAAGATGGTTTTTTAGGAAATTCCGTTTTGTCACAATCACGGATTTGATCGTGGGTATACGACTTGTCGAACAATCGTTGTTTGCGTTCTTCTTCAGGTATATTGATCGACATCAAGTAGAACGCCGAATAACGTTCTCGCAGAAATAGCACTTCGTATGGATTTCTCAGGGCATCTATGACGATCAATACTTTTTTATTGAGGCAGTTCTCTTTGTTTCGGTAGAATTTAATCAGGTAGTTGACTAAACGAATAATTGAATGATGTTCAGAGCCTTCAAAACCGCTTTCGCGTATATAGTTGCCGAGCAGTTGGAATATTTCTACGAACGAAAGTCCTGCCGCGGCGATTTCATCTTTAAGGCTACTGTAATATTTTGGTAGGGTCGTATTTAGAAATTCATCAAGTTCTTTTGTTACTTGTTCGTGCTTTTCCGGGTTGTGTTTCTGTTTGTATTGCTGCTTATAGAGTAATTCATAATATTTTTTTGCATCCTCGTGAATGGCGGTATATTGTTCATGAAAATTGTCGTGATGTTTCTGTAGAATTCGTTTTCCTAGCTTCAATTTTGCCTTTTTCTTTTTATCGTTTTCAAGTTTGATGTTTGAATCGTACCACTGTTCCAGATCTTCTACCAGCGTGCCGAAATCGCTTTGTAGGCAGATCCAGACGATCAGGTGTGTAACTTTGATGTGTATGGCCGGATTCCAATGTTCTTTCAGGTAGTCATGGCAGATACGGTATTTGCGGTCGTCATTGGTAATCGCCGTTGCGTTGCGGACAGGCCCCGGCAGTGATAAAGATTTGAAATCTTTTTTCAGTAGTTCCGCTACGGTAGTGCAACCGCTTCCAGTACGTCCGGTCAGCGCCACGATAGCGAATCCGCCTCTAAGGTTGAAAATCTTATCGACCACGGTTTGAGATTTCTTATATATTCCCGTGGAATGCTCCTCCGCGACCGATCCATTTAGCGGAACCGAATAGTCTAAGGTTTTCATATCGTTTGCATGTTAATAGTTTCCAGTCCCTAATATAATATATTTTCCATTTGTTGTCAAGCGTAATTTGTTTTGTATATTTCGGTTATGGCTCCGGAGACAGTTATATGCAATGCTGCGGTGCGCAACTGTTTCTGCCGGAACATTCGTTTATATTTTTCTCGGCTGCGCCGTTCCCTTTTTTAGAACCTGTCCATTCGCTCGGGAGCGCCTTTCCTGCTTTGCCGGAAGGGCAGGCTTCCGCCGTTTTTCCTTTGCCTCCCTTTTTCTCCTCCGTTTCCTCGCTATTCTGCCCGGACGGACCTGCTGCGGCCGACGCCGATGCTTCGCACGCCTTTTGCCCGGCCTTCGTTCGACGGCCCTTCCGCGGACGCAGTGCCATGGTCGGTCCGGTGGCATACCGTCTCTTGCCGCTGCCATGCCGCCCACGGTCGCTTCGCTTACCCCGCCTCGATGTTCTTATCTGGTGCACACCGGAACGTGCTGCGGTCTTGCCGGTGGGCGGTCGGGTCTTTTCAGATCCGCGAATGCCGCTGCTCCCTGTTTTCCCCGCCTTTTCCGCGACCGTTTTCTGTCGAAGTCGCCCCATCGTTTTTCGCTGCAAAGTTAGGGTGTAGACGGGCACGACCTGGCAGGTCTTGACCAATGGCGTAGCCGCACAAATCTTCCTTTATCGAGCCTGCGGTTTGGGCCTACGCCCCAAAATAAAGCGTATTTATGCGCTATCCTTGGTGCATCCCTTTGCCGCACCTACTTTTCAAGCACCGTAAAACTGATTTATTAACTTCTAAAAAACAATCGCAATGAAAAAGATCGAGAACAGTTTCGCAGTAACCGGATTCGTGGCAAAAGACGCTGAAATCCGCCAGTTCACCAACGCAAGCGTAGCCCGTTTCCCGCTGTCGGTAGCCCGCCAGGAAAAGAACGGCGAGGATACCAAGCGCGTATCGGCGTTCGTCAACATGGAAGCGTGGCGCAAGAACGAGAATGCCGGCTCGTTCGACGTGCTGACCAAAGGCACGCTGCTTACCGTGGAGGGCTACTTCAAGCCCGAAGAGTGGGCCGACAAGGACGGCGTGCTGCACAACCGCATCGTAATGGTCGCCGTCAGGTTCTATCCGGCCGTCGAAAAGGAAGAAGAACCTGCGGAGCCGGCAAAGACAACGAAAAAGGGCAAGAAGTAAGTCCTGCCTTATCCCGACAAAGCGGCCTGAAGGCCGCTTTTGTTTTGCTTATTAACTTCCCGTCACTTCTTTGCGGATGTTTTCATGGACGGTCCGTTCGACAAGGTCCCCTTTCATAGCCCCTCGCCTTATCTCTGTTTTATTTCTTCAGCACTTGTTTTTCCCTATGGTTTCATCCCGCAAGCCCGGTTATTTTCTCTGCAAATTTCGATTGCCGGCTACCGATTCCCGTCAAGGATCGCTTGCGCTTGCTGGCGGAAAATCTTCCTCCCCGAACAAGCCGGCGAGCGTATTTCCCGCATCCTCCTTGCCCGGCCCGGCCGTCAATCCCGCGGGCAGAAAAATAATCAGCCTTCCGGTACGGAAATGTATCGGAGGGAAAACAAAAAATCAAACTTAAAACTTTAAATGTTATGACATTCAGAGAATTTATGGCCGAAAACAATTACGAGCTACTAACAACCTTTTGGGATGATTTCTCGATAGCAGACCGGTTCGGGGTGTCGGCTGTCCGGGATACTTTTAACCGGGCTTTTGCGGAGTGGAAAGAGGACTATCAGTATCTTACGGAACTCATACTGGTGCTCAACCACAAAATATGGCAGCATTATGAAAAACGGCCGGAACTGGTGGCACTTTATCAATCCTTTTGGGAGCAGGCCGACCGGTACGCCGTGGAGCATCTGCAAGGCGACGAGTTGAGCTATTATTACAGAGTGACGGATTGAGCGGAGCCGCTCCCATGGGGGGAGAACGACGGGATACATCGAGAGCCGGCGCAACCCGGCTCTCTTCGCTGCCGTTTCCCTTTTTTAGGGGCATACCTGCACTCTTCTAATCCGTACTACTCCCGCCCGTCTCCTATGCCGCAAGCCGCTTGTTTATTCTGCGAAGTTCGATTGCCGGCTGCCGGTACTGTCAAGGATTGCCGTTGGCTTGCTGGCGGAAAATCTTCCTCCCCGGACCAACCGGCGAGCGTATTTTCCGCATCCTCCTTGTCCGGCCCGGTCGTCAATCCCGCAGGCAGAAAAACAATCGGCCTTCGGTACAGGACTACCGGAGGGAAAAAGAGAAACTTAAATCTTTGCAGACATGAACGGAACGAACAAAACAGAAAGCATGACGGTAGAGGACGTAATTCGCCGGGACAAGAGATTCAGATACATGCTGTTGGCGCGGCTGCAATCGGACTGCGAGTATTACCTCGGCTTCGGTAACAGGAGTACCGGCCGCTTGTGGGCAGGCGATGAAGCGCGGCAAATCGAGTGGATGACCCGGCTTTACGACAGTTTCCCTGAAGACGAAAAACCCCAGTGGCTGACACGGGAGAAGATCGCAGAGTATGCCAACCGGATGCTTGCGGACCGATGACCCCGGAAAGCGAGGCGGCGTAAAGCGTTATATGCTAAAAACCGCAACCGCCTATCAACGGCGGTTGCGGTTTTTATTGTCCGACGGGGTCGGATTGTACCACGCTTATCCTGACAGGATAAGCGTTTTATTCTTTTTTATTCCCCTCTTTTACTGCGTTTAAGAATACTTTGGCCGGCTTGAAAGCGGGGATGGAATGGGCCGGAATAACAATCGTCGTGTTCTTCGTGATGTTGCGGGCCACTTTTTCTGCTCTTCGCTTGATAATGAAGCTGCCGAAGCCTCTCAGGAACACATCTTCCCCTGCGATCATCGACTCTTTTACGTTCTCCATAAATGCTTCCACAACGGCCAAAGCTGCCGTTTTTTCCACTCCGGTCTGGCTTGCGATCCGGGCGATCATCTCGGCTTTTGTCATTTCAGTTCTCGTTTTTGTTGATTGTTTTTATGCGATAGCCATATTGTCTTGTCCATAAGCGACGGGCAGGCGTCCCGCAGTCTAACGGTCGCGCTGATAGTCGCTTTTGCCGAATCCTCCGAGCAGAACCCTCACGATGCCGCAAAATAGATAGAATCCTGCCAATACGATAATAATATCTAACATAGCTTCCGAATTAAAGATTATACCCCATATAAAGATACGAAAAATCGGCGAAAAAGCAATGCGGGGTGGCGTTCCTTTCTGTTTTCCCCGTGTGCCGCCGGTCGGTTATTCCGTCTCGTCCTGTTGCTTTTTGACCCGCGGGCCGCTGGTTCTGCCTCGGTTGAGCCATACGCCGTATTTGTTGAGTATGCGCCATATCGAGCTTTTGCTGTTAAAGCCGCTCATTTTCCAGATATCGTCGATGGGATAGCCGTTGTTGTACATATCCACGATGGTCTTTTCTCGCTCCGCCCGCGACATATCCTTCTTCGTTGCCGGCGGCTTGATGTTCTGTTGCAGTTGCATGATATGGCTGGACGACTTGCGTAACACGGCTACCTCTTCGGGCAGGGCCCCGAACATCTCCAGTACCTGGGCTGCCGTTGTATCGGGAAACAGTTCGCCCAGGGTGTCGATTTTGTCGTGGATGGATACCAGGCGCACCACCTTGATCCGGCACAGCTCGACGAGTGCGGCCAGCCCGCGCAAGTCGCGCACGGCGTTGCTGAATTTGGCCACCACCAGTTCGTCGCCTCTGCCGAGGCTTGCCATGAGTTGTTTCCACTGCGGCCGGAGCGCCTCGTGGGCGCACTCTTCCTCGACCACCTGTACACACCCGTATTGTCGCATCCATTCTTTGTCCGCATCGAGCGCGTCATAGGAATTAGCCTTGAATATGTAACCCACCTTTGCCATATCTCTATACACTGTTTAGGATAACGGACACAAAGATAAGATTTTAATTCGATAAAATCATATTCAGAGTTGAAATCCTCTGAAATCATACTCTAAAATTACTCTTTATTGCACTTGTTTTCATTGATAATCATATTGTTGAATATGATATTTGTTTTTATGTAAAATATGATTCCTATTTGCTATCTTATTGAAAATAATATATAGATTTGCGGCTGATGATATGAATTTGGGATATGAAAAATAGAAAATCATATTCAAGATGTCCGGCGCTTTTAGCCGTATTGACCGTCTGTTCGACCGTCTTATTCCTGGTCTCTTCGTGCGGGAGCGGAAACGGCAAACCGTCGTCCGTGGGCTCGGACGATCCTGCCGACACCTACCGCGGGTACCTGTCCGAAATACGGCGCTTGGACCACCTGGCGGCCAAAGAACTGGCGGGACACCTTAAACGGTGGCAGACCGTAAAGGATTCCGTTTTTGCACGCCTGCGACGGGACACGCTCGGCCTGCCTGGTTCCGATGCCTGTAAGGTGTGCGAGGGGATACACGATTCGCTCCGCATCGAGTTCTCCCGTCTGGCCTTGTCGGGGCCCCGCACTTACGGGGAGCTGCTCATGCTCAAGGAGCGGCTCTCGCCCTACGCCGCGGACGAGGAGCTGCGCCGCGCGGCCGAAACGGTCCGCCCGTTTTTCGCCTCTTTGGACGGTCGTCCGGTCTACCGGGGCGACAGGCGGCAGATGCTCTCGGCCTACCGGGCGCTGCTTACCGAAAGCATCCGCGACGGCATCCACAGCCGCGAAGATCTGACCGCCTATATCGCAAGGGAAGATGCCGTCTTTCGGGGCTTCCTCGCGCATCTGCACGAGCTCGGAGGCTCGGACGTGGCCGACATCGCATGCGATACCGAACGCTGCTGCTCGCAGGTCTTCCTCGCCGCCGGGCGTGGCGAGATCGCCTGGCGGGATGCCATGCTCTTTCTGGCGATGCGCACGGGCCGCCGGCTGATACAGAACGCCCATACCTGCATCGACGACATCCGGAACCGGCGGGTCAAAACGCCGCAGCAGGCGTGTGCCTACATCTGGATGCTTCTCCAGCCCTATGCTTCCATGGACGGCCTTTGCCTCGCGCTGCTCTCTCCGCAAGAGCGCGAGCGCCTCGACGAGATCGCCGCGCAGACCCCGGCCGCGTTCGAGGCGTTGGGCTCAATTCTGCAATCGACGGGCGACCGACAAGACGAATTGCCCGGAATGCTCATGGAGGCATTTATTCACACACAGTAAACACCATCCGCAATGAATATGCTACGACACTTTTATAACGACTTCATGGCGCTCGTTCCGCTGCAACTGCCGCAGTTGATCGACGTGACGACGATGGAAAAGCCGCAGTTCTACGGCGATTACGTGCTGCTTACCTTCCCGCTCCGGGACTCTTACGACTTGGAGGAGGTTATGGACATGTTCGAGGATGACATGGAGCTCATCACGCTCTACCACCATATCCCCATGCGTGTCGGCGAGTTCGGCCATAGTACGTGCGCCTATTCCAATCCCGCCTTCGGACAGATGTTCAAGATGAACGCCCGGACGGAAGAGGACGGCAAGGTGCATGTCGTCGTCGCCACCGTTTACGATTCGCTGGAGCTGATGTACGGCGATCTGTGCCTCGACCTCGAACTCCATGCCCGCAGCGGCACGTTCAAGTACAAGAAGATCAAGGAGGAAGTACTGATGGATTTCCTGTAAACGACCGAGCCATGCGAAACACGTTGTACCGACAGATGGTTTATTGGATCAACATGTACCGAACATGGATAAAGGTTGCCGACGATAACCTCTACAAGGAGCATATCATTTCAAGAAGCGACCGTACCGATTACGTCGTTTCCCGCACGCTGGTGCTCCGGGCGTTCAAAGCGAACGGTCAGTACGCCGAGGGTACGACCTGGGAGATCCCCGAACACGAACTGGACAGGGCGCTGGCCACCCACCGCAAGCAGGACGCTTCGTTCCGGCAGCGCATCAAGAAGGCGGCCATGTACCTTTCCCCCGCGGATGCCGAGGCCATTATCCGCTTGGCGACCTACGGTATTGTCCGCCTGGAACTCGTGATACCGCCCGTTCCCGTGCGTGAAAAACCCTACTACCTATGATGTGGATTGCCGTACACCTCGCCTTTGCCGCACTGCCTTTTGTGCTTACAGCGGCATTGTATAGCAGGAAGCGCCGCTTTCCGGCAGGAGAGGGCGACGCCCGGGCACGCGACGCCAAGGCCCGTAAATTCTACGCGCAGCTTTTGCTCGTCCTGCTGCTCCTGTACCACTATGCCTATACGAACGGACACCCCGGCGGCTTCGGCGTCCTGCTCTCTACCGGAGCGTGTGCCGCATTGTTCTCCTCCCGGCGGACGGACCGGTGGCTGCGCGGTTTGTCCGGCCGGCCGCGGGCCTTTGCCGTGCTCGCGCTCACGGCCGTGGCTATCGGCTTCGTGCCCGGTCTGTACACCGTGGCCGTTACCGCCGCCTACTGCCTTTTGGCAGCTCTGTTCTATCCCTCCGCTCGGGCCATGTCCGAATGCGACGGCAAGGAGGTGGAGCCCGGACGGGCGGAGCCTCCCGCAACATCTGCCGTGCCCCATCGCTACGATCATCGCGCAGGGTTGCCGCATGATGCGGACGGCGGCAGCTCCGACATATCCGCACACGATTATCATCAATAATATCGACGAATATGGAAAACAAGAAAAGAATGCCGGCCACGGTGCTGGCACAAATGGAGGTTTTCGACTACCTCAAGGAAAAAGTCGGCGAACGAAAGACGAGAACGGAAGCCTACTGCGACCTGTTGGACAAGGCGATGGCAGGATTCGTCTCTTCGTATTTGAGGCGCCAGGATTATGAACTCCGGCCCTGCCAGTGCCATGTTACCGTTTCCGACCTGGCTGTGGAGTGGCGCTGGCACCGCGCTACCGTCCGTTCCTTTCTGGACACGCTGGAGTCGTTTGGTCTGCTGACGCGCATCCGTCTTCCCAAGAGCGTGGTCATTACCATGGCCGTGCAGTCCGGACAGCCTGCTCCGGCGGACGATGTACAGTCCGTATCCGGCCTTGCCGCGCAACTGCGGGAGGTACTGTCCGATTGGGTGGTCGGCTATGCGGACTCCTCCGCGACCGGCTCGGCGTGCGGACAGCTCGTCCGTAGCGCGATGACCGCATCCGGCGTCCGCGTCGATCCGGATAAGGCGTCGAAAGACGACGATCCGCTGGCGGTCGGAATCCATGCGACGGCTATGGGGTGTATCGCCCTGGCTGCCATGCAGCGCGTGCTGCGCCGGTCGAGGTTCGACGATCGTCTGGAGTTCATGGATTTCTTCCGTCTCGATCTCGGCGGGGAGTGGTCGTCGCTCATCGAGACCTCCAAGGTGCTTGCGGGGCTCATTCTCGATGCCGAAGCGGACGGGACGACCACAGAGCCGGACGCAACGCAAGAGGGCCTCAAATCGTTCCGCAAGTCCTTTCTGGCGCTTGCGGCACACGTACTGGAGGAGGCGGATTGACCCGAAGGCCGGAAACGGAGTTTGTATAACCCCGACAATCCGCCCCTGTTCCGGCCAGGCATTCTGCCGGTTGTAGCGGGCACGCGGGCTTGCCCGCCTGCCACCAAACGAAGGGTGGGGTAGCCTAATACCCCTCCGGCCTGTCGGCAGAGGGAGTGGTGTCCAGACAAGCAGCAAGCTGGGACACGGCGGATTGTCCGAATGGACACGAAAGAGTATGGCAAAAGCAAAACAGGTGCTCGATGTCCGGGTGTCGAAAGGCATCACGACGTCGCAGAGCAACGAACATCAGCGTCGATGGACGGAGAAGGGATGGGAGCGGGCGCTCGAAAAGGGCAATTACGACCCCAGCCGCGAACACCTGAACTTCGAAATCGTCCAAGGCGGCAAAGTCCGTCCCGTGGACAAGAGCCGCAGCATCCCCGAACGGATGGCCGAAATACTGAACCGGCGCGGGATCAGGGACCCTAACGAGGGTCTGGACGAGCCGAAATACCGCACGGTGGTCAACATCATCTTCGGCGGTTCCCGAGACCGCATGCGCGAACTGGCGTTCGGCTCGCAGAAGGTAAATTTCGACAAGGGGGCGGCCAATCCCCGCGTCGAACGGAAACGTGACATCGAACGCTGGGCACAGAATGTCTATGCGTTCGTCAGCGGCAGATACGGCGAGCAGAACATCGCCGCCTTCATCGTACATCTCGACGAAATGAACCCGCACGTACACTGCACGCTGTTGCCGATCAAGGACGACCGCTTTGCGTACAAGGAGATATTCGCGGGAAAGGACAAGTACGAGTTCAGCCAGCGGATGAAACAGCTCCATACCGACTTCTTTGCCGAGGTCAATACGAAGTGGGGAATGTCGCGGGGGCGGAGCGTTTCCGAAACGGGTGCCCGGCATCTCACGACCGAGGAGTACCGCCGTATGCTCTCGGAGGAGTGTACGACCATCGAGGAAAATATCGACCGACACCGGAAGGTGCTCTCCGCCATCCAGTCGGACATCCGGTTGGCAGAACGGCGTGTCAAGGGACTTACCACGATGGTCGATAACCTCGAAAAGTCGAAGGCCGAAAAGCAAGCGCAGCTTTCGGCAGCCGAACGCGATCTGGCGGCCAACAGCGACGATGCGGCGGAGTTGGAGATACTGATCGAGTCGTTGCAAAAGGAACTGCAAGGTATCGACAGACAACTGGCCGACAAGCAGGAGAAGTTGCAGACGGCCGACCGGCAGCTCGCCGAGCTCAAGGAGGACATGGATGCCATCCGGCAGCGCACGGAGGAACTCCGGACGGAAGCCTACCGCTACTCGCGCGATGTCCATTCCAAAGTGGACACGCTGCTCAAAGACGCCCTGCTGGAAGGTCTGGTTGGCGAGTACCGGAACGTATCGGCCCTGCTGGACGCTCCGCAGCGGCAACTGTTCGACGACACGCTCGTACAGGCAATCGCGGAACAGGGCACGGAGGTCATGCATTGCGCGACGATGCTCTTTCTCGGCATGGTCGATGATGCCACTACGTTTGCCGAAACGCACGGCGGTGGGGGAACCAAAAGCGACCTCAAGTGGGGCCGCGACGAGGACGAGGACAACCGCACGTGGGCGCTCCGCTGTATGAGGATGGCCAGCCGCATGATGCGTCCGGCCATCGGCAAGAAACCCAAACGATAAGCGGCATTCTCTCTTGCGACGAATGAAAATATAACAGGTAAAACGATTGGAATATGACAAGACGAATCATCTTTATCTTTGCGGCGCTCTGCTCGTTGCAGGCCCGCGCGAGTGTCCGGCCCGCGCAGGGGGACACTGTACGATACGAGTCCTTCTATGATGCCACGGAGTTGTTCGAGCCGATGCAGCCCGCCTATCTCGACGGCGTGGTACTTCCGATGCGAGGAAGCGGCAACTGGTTTGTCGGTATCGCCGGAGGCTCTACCGCCTTTCTCGGCAGGCCGCTCGGCTGCGAGGATCTGTTCGGACGGATCGAAACGTCGTACAGTCTCTCTGTCGGCAAGTGGTTCACACCATCGGCCGGCGTACGGATCAACTATAGCGGATCGAGGTTCAAGGACGCCCGGTTGTCCATACAGAGGTACCACTACGTCCATGCGGATCTGTTGTGGAATCTTCTGGGCCGCAGGTATGCCCGGCAGGAACAGGTACGTTGGAGTCTCGCGCCCTTTGCGGGCGTCGGCCTGTTGCATCATGCCACGAACGGGCATAACCCGTTTGCGATCTCTTACGGCGTGCAGGGTCAGTACCGTATCTCCCGAAGGATAAGCGCCGTCGCGGAACTCTCCGGCACGACCACCTTTCAGGACTTCGACGGCTACGGGAAAGCGAATCGCCTCGGAGACCACATGCTTTCGCTGACTGCCGGCTTCACGTTCCATCTCGGCAGGGTCGGTTGGAGACGTGCGGTGGATGCTGCGCCTTATGTCCGCCGCAGCGAACGGCTCGTCGATTACGCCTCCTGCCTGGCGGAAGAGAACAGGCGCTATGCCGGACAGCATGACCGGGACCGGCGGACGTTGGCCGAGTTAAAGAAGATCTTGCAGATCGAAGGGTTGCTCGCCACGTACAGCCATTTGTTCGAGCATGACGACGACGAACGCACAGGCTATCCCGTAAACGATTACAGCGGCTTGAACTCGCTGCGGGCGAGGTTGAAGCATAGGCATTGGGACGGCGTGTCGCCGCTCGATACGGCGGGAATGCAACCCGGCGGCGGCCGTCCGCTTCCCGCGCGTAAGGATGCCCGGAAAACGGACTCCGCCGATATGGATTCCCTCGCCTCGGATTCCACGGCCTTTATGCGGGTCGATGGCGAATGTATCGGTGTTCCCATTTATTTCTTTTTCGCTCTCAACACGGCGAGTCTGACGGACGCCTCGCAAGGGCTCAATCTTGATGAACTGGCCCGCGTGGCGGATAAATACGGTTTGTCCGTAAAGGTTACGGGAGCCGCCGACAGCGGAACGGGTACGCCCAGTATCAACGACTCGCTGAGCGCATCGAGGGCCGATTATATCGCTTCGGAACTGGAGCGGCGCGGTATATCTGCCGGGCGGATCGTCCGGGCGAGCCGGGGCGGCATTGCCGACCACACGCCGGCGGAAGCCAACCGACATACGAAGGTTGAGTTGTTTTTCCCCGAAGCGCAATAACTTTTGTGTACGGGATCCGAACATCCATCAACAGAATGGCAATGATCCAAGTGCATCCATACATGAAATTCCCCGCCGATAATTACCAAAATTGGTAATCTTGCATTATATTTGCAGCGCAGACATATATGAAGTACGACATAAACATATTGAAAGGGATTCATCCGGGGATCATTATCGAGCGGGATTTACGCAGGCTTAATCTCTCTCAGAAAGACCTTGCCCGGAAGATCGGGGAATACCCGTCGCGCATTACCGAAATTATCAAAGGCCGTCGCAAACTCAATGTCCCCCTGTCTTTGAAGTTGGAACAGGAGATGGGATACGAAACGGGCTTCCTAATGACCTTACAGCTATTCTATGAGATACGGCTCATCGAAAATAGCCGCCAACCGACTCCGGATATTACCAAACTGTCCCCCTCTTTATTCTGGGACACCAAAATAGAGAAGATCGACTGGCAGCGGCACAAAAGGGCCGTTATCGAGCGGGTAATGACCTATGGCAATGCGGAAGAGAAAGCCGAAATCCGCCGATTTTACGGGGAGCGGCAGGTCGAGAAATACACCCGTCCCGCCAATTCGTACCGCATAGCTTATCTGGCAAAACCCAAATCGACATGACGCCCTCTCTATACTACAATACCGTAACACCGCTTTTACGCGAGATTCTCGATAAGTTAATGCGGGCGCCCGAACTTTCTTTGTTCCGGCTGGTTGGCGGAACGTCGCTCAGTCTGCGGCTCGGACATCGTGAATCGGTTGATATAGATATGTTTACCGAACAGGATTACGGCACTATCGACTGGCGGGCCATATACGAATTGCTGCGACGGGAATTTGCCTACGCAGATAACCGGATTCAGGAGGACGGACTGCATTCGTTCGGAGAATCGTTCTATCTGGGAGAATCCGAGTTCAAACGTGTAAAGGTCGATCTTTTCTACACCGACCCATTCCTGCAACCTGCCGAGCAAATAGACGGCATACGCATGGCTGCCTTAGAGGACATTGTAGCCATGAAGGTCGATGTCGTATTGCGAGGCGGCCGTAAAAAGGATTTCTGGGATCTCCATGAACTGAAACAAAACTACACCATCGGGCAGATGCTCGACCTGCATCGACAACGCTATCCGTGGACACATGAGCGTGAAACCATCATCCGCAACTTCACCTCTTTTCAACTGGCGGATGAGGACTTCGACCCCAACTGCCTGCGAGGAAAATACTGGGAGTTCATTAAAATGGATTTTGTGAACTGGTTGCAGGAGTACAAACTAATCTCTCCCAAGCAGGCAAGAAGCAGCAAATGAAATTCATTCGTTGCTTCTTGCAGCCGTTAGGGGCCGACAGGAGCGGGCAATGGACCCGCCGGATCAACCGTAAACATCCGCTTATTTATGAAATCCGGGAAGAAATAATAACCGTTTTAATGCTTTCCGCATACGGTCACTATGACGACAAATAGGTATTTGACTCGCGCACAACAGAGGCGGCTAATAGCCGCCTCTGTTTTTTATATCTTATTACTTTACACCAGGTTTACACCGAGGCGGAATACCAGAGGATGGCGGCCGGAGAAAAAAGGACGGGAAGCAGCTTGTGCACAAGCCGCTCCCCGCGTCTGTCTGCCGTCACGGCCTGACGGGCCGGAACCGGAAGGAACGTCAGGCCAGCAACATGTCGATCATGGACTGCAACCGCAGCAGATCGCAATATTGATTGGTGCCGCCGGTTTACAACCCGGTCAGATCCACTTTGTAAAATGTCGGAGCCGTATCGTCCTTTTCGAGGAACATTACCATATAGACGGGAGCATAGACGATTTTGCCGGCCACTCGCAAATTGGCATTGTTGAATACAACGGCCTCGGGCAAGTCGTACTGACCGCAATCCATGATATTGGACAGGGCGCGGTGCGTCTCGTAGTCCTTGCCCGACTTGACTTCGATGGGCAGCACCTTGCCGCCTAGCTCGATGACGAAATCCAGCTCGCCCCGTTTCTTGTTGTTGTAATAATAGGTGGCGATACCGTGCGCCGCCAGCTCCTGCGCGACGGCATTCTCATAGACGGAGCCGAAATTGATGTCCTTGTCCCCGTTGATAATGCGCAACTGGATACCTCCGGCATATTGGCTGGCCAACAGCCCTACGTCGCTCTGGAAAAGCTTGAACAGGTTGCGCGAACGGTCCAGCAAAAGCGGGACCTTCGGTTCCTCCACGTTATAGACCGGCAGCGCCACGCCTGCATTGGTCAGCCACAGGAAACTGCTCTCGACCCGATCGAACTTCGCATGTTCGTTCAAACGCTTCAAAATGAAACGTTTGTTTTTGGCATTCAGCTCGGGCGGAATCAGGTTGAAAATCTCCTCGATATAGAGTTTGTTATCCGGGTCGTACCGGGCAATGTCCCGTTTGTACAGGCGAATAATGTCCTGCTGTACGGTCATAACCTCCTGAAGATTATTGCTCTCAATGTATTTGCTCACGGCGGCCGGCATACCGCCTACGACGAGATAGAGCCGGAACAACTCCATGATCTTGCCGTGAACGAACTCATCGACGGCCTCGCGGCGCTTCCACGCTTCGCGCAGCGCCCCGATCACGGTATCGCTGATGCCTACGCACGAAATGAACTCCTCGAAATCGAGCGGGTACATATCCTTGACTCCCATATATCCGACCGGCTCCGAACGCAGGTCCTTCAACTCCACCCCCAACAGCGAGCCACTGAGGATATAACGGTACGACCCTTCGTCCACGAGGAACTTGATCGCAGTAACGATCTCGGGGCACTCCTGCACCTCGTCGAAAAAGACGAGCGTCTCCCCCTTGATAAGCGGCACGGAGGTCAGGGCGGACAAGCGCAGCAGCATGTCGCCACTGTTCCTCGCCCCCTCGAACAGCCCGACCGCTTCGGGCGTTTCGAGGAAATTGATCTCGACGAAACTCCTGAATGTCTTGCCGAACTGGCGAATCGAGTAGGTCTTGCCGATCTGTCGTGCTCCGGTAACGAGCAGTGCGTTACGGGTCGTTTCATAATAATTCCGGATGTAGTCGTCTATCTTCCTCTTGAGCATAACTGGCTTATATTAAGGCTGTAGGCCGGCATACCCGGCCACACGTGCCGTTTTTCCAATGCAAATATAAGGTATTTTGCCGCTTTTCCAAGAATTATTCACACAGATTTGCCGTTTTTCCAAGATTCAAGAATTTTGGCCGGACGGAATACAAGAGGAGGACCAGATGCGACGGGCGAATATGGTGCGACAAAGGAACGGGAAGCAGCTTGTGCACAAGCCGCTCCCCGCGTCTGTCTGCCGTCACGGCCTGACGGGCCGGAACCGGAAGGAGCGTCAGGCCAGCAACATGTCGATCATTGCCTCGGCCGCTTCCATATCGCACACAATGTCTTTGATGTGGTAAGGGGCGCCGTTCTTGCCGTGTCCGTCCGGGCCGATCCAGGGATAGGCTTCATAGTCGGGGTCGTAAGCCTCGTAATACTTTTCCAGCTCTTGCAGGAAGTTTTCGGGGTCGTCGTCCCGCATTTCGACGCTGAAGCCGAAGTCCTGCCCTGCGGGGGTGTACTGCCGGTACTGGAACGACCATATTTCGCGAATACGTTTCCATATATAATAGTTACAACGCCTTTTACGGAGACCATTTACTTAATTAAAAACGGATCGGACAACCAATGTCAAAGACGATCCCAAATACAGGCTGAAACGACAGCCGAAAAGGCTGATCGCCGTCTTATTCGAAATATATTATAGCAAAGCGATCGAATACCAATAAGCGACATCGTTAACGCGACCGGAGGCGGAGGCGAAAAACAGAACTGAAGATTCGTTATCCATCCGCTCTAAATATTTCCCGTCGACAATCATGTATAAGGTCAATCACAAACCGCTTGTCATTTGGCGGTGTTTTAGCTTATCGTTTGGCTCTCTTTTACCCGGCAATTTGGCGGTAATCTAATTGCCATCCCATCAAACCCACAATCCGTTCATCGCAGACCAAAGACCGACGTCGACACATTCACCGCCATCTCCATACGGCTCATCGGGCACGTCGGGTGCCGAAGCGTCCGCATTTTTCAGAACAGGCCGAGGCAAAGCAGGTCGTACAAAGCCTTTTCAGGCGCATCGAAAAGAAGCTCCGGCCACCGCTCTCTCGATCCACTTTTCCGCACGGTCCGTATTTATGATAAGGAGAAACGCGCCGAGTTCGGAATAAAACGCTTTTTTAGTCCCGATTTATTTTCCGCCCCGAATTTCCGCCACTGAACCAACATGCCGCAAATTCGGACCGGACTATTAGCGTAATCATCAATAAGAAACGAAATGAGAAAAACACAGACGAAACTGCCTTCCGAAGGCAAAACGAGCATCCGCCCGAAACTGAATGTGCGTAAAGACACCACAAGCGATCACTATACGGTCGTCATCCAGATCATCCGTCACCGACGCCGCTGCGTATTGTTCACGCCCTACCGGCTCCGCAAGGAAGAGTTCGACGATATGCGCGGCATCGCCATCACACGCCAGCGAAACCGCACACACCGGGAATACATCGGACAAGTCAACGACTATCTGCGTTATCATACAGGCGAACTATACAGGCTGGTCCATAGCATGGAACAATCGGGCAACCCTTTCGAGGCTTCGGATGTATTGGCTCACTATCGGCAACGCGATGACAAACGTTATGTAGAAACCTATCTCCTACACCTTGTAGAAAAGTGCCGCAACAAAGGACGGTACGGCTCGGCACAGACGTTCGTATCCACGCTATCGGTTTTCCGGAAGTTCGCCGGAGGAAGACAATTTCTGCTGGATGACCTGGATGAACGGCAAGTGCTGGCTTTCCGGGACTATCTGCAAGATATGGGACTGAAACCCAATACCGTAACCTTCTATATGAGCAAACTCCGGGCTGCCTATAACCGGGGCGTGGCTGAAGGCCATGCAAACTCCGGCCGTCGTCCTTTCGACGCCGTAACCGTCAAAAACTCCAAGACCTGGAAACTGGCAATCAGCGATACGCTCATGCAAAAAGTTTCCCAAGCGAAACTGACCGGAAAGCAGAACGTCGCTCGCGATATGTTCTTGTTCAGTTTTTACTGCCGTGGAATGTCATTCGTAGACATGGCCTACCTACGTCAGGAAAACATCCGCGAGGGAGTCATCCGTTACCGCCGCCGTAAAACGGGACAACTCTTCACCGTCCGTATCCTCCCGGAAATGCAGGAAATCATCGACCGCTATCGTCTCTGCAGCACACCGTATGTGTTTCCAATCCTTTCCGCTGCAGGCTCCGGTTCCGGAAAGACGCCTCACAACGATCAACAGCTCTATGAACTCTACTGCCGGAGCCGCTGCTACTACCTGCACCTATTGCAGGACATCGCACGGAAATTAGGAACGGATGCGCGTTTGTCCTTCGGTGCGGCACGGCATACGTGGGCCAGTCGTGCACGTCGCAAAAACATCGCCATTTCTGTCATTAGCGAAGGTCTCGGACATACCACGGAAAGAACCACACGTATCTATCTGGAAGAAATGGAACCTTGCCGCATAGACGAAGCGAACCGTATCGTAACAACGCTATAAAGACCAGACCGGTTGAAAGACCGGACATCCGACGCGCCGGTATCCAGGCTCCGGACATTTCGAACCATCAAGCCCCGGACAATCAATCGACGGGGGCCGTCTTTCCCGCATCGAATATCAACGATCAGAGAAAGACAACACGACAAAAGCCGTTTTCAATACCGTTGTATAACAAAAAAACACAGTATATATTCAAAAACAGTATATTTGCAAAAACGTTGCAAAAATCCGGAGCACCCCGAGGCCAGCGCACCCGGAATTTCACTCTTTATAAGAAAGAGTGTCTTGCCGACTTGGTTTCCAATTTGTTGATCGCAAAAATAGGAAAAAAAGAATGATTTTTTGTCGCTGGCAAAGAATATAAAAGTTACATTTTTTGTTCAAAAATCACCACTGTACTTTATATTAAATTGTAATCGATTGTCCGTCAGCAACATGTCGTGTGAGTTGCTGAAATGTCATTCCCACTTGCCGACGACAAAAAAGATATAGTCCTGCCGTAGAGTGGAACCCGAAGCGGTCGGCGAGCAGTTTGGCATTTGTTTCTCCGGCTTGTATGGCCTTCACGAGTTTTTCCGCTTTTTGCTTCACCATCCATTGATGGGCCGTCATTCCGAAGTGCTCCTTGAATTTTCGCAGAAAGTGATTGGTACTCATGTTTGCTTTCTGCGCCACCTTTTCCAGAGTATCCCCATAACGATAGTTGTTTTTTACAAAGGCCCTGAAATCGTCCCGTGCACGCAGGATCGAACTGAAGAACTGCGCCATTTGCTCCTCCGAATACTCGCTTCGGAAAGCTATGTATAGTTCGTACTGGCGGCTTATATGATAACACGGGCTGTCAATAAACTGCATGCCACGCAGTTTGTCGATCATCGTTTGCGAGAGGTCCAGTATAGGGATGTCGTCCTCATGCGAAGGCCTGTTTGCCGCGGCCACTTTGCTCAATACGTCGCTGCCTCCCAGCACGATACGGTTGGAAAATTTCAACCATACGATCGTAGAGTCGTGCGTAGCCCGTATATACGGACAGGTATTGCGTCCGAAAAACAAGGCTTGTCCCGCTTGTATGTAGATGTTTTTGTTCTCCAATACGACATGCAGCGAGCCATCGATCAAAAAAAGAATATGGTTCGACTTGTTTGATATGTGCCTTATGGATTGGGAGGCAGGCAGCGCGAACGGTACGAATCGGGCTGGATAGTCTGTCGGATGGTTGCAGAGAACACATCCCACAGGACAGTGATGTATCTTTTCCTTGCTCATAAGCGACTGTCGTTTTACCATAGATATTACGTTATGTTTTATTTATTCATTGATTTTAAGAGTATTATACCAATTCGCATCTCCGTGGCTCGCAATTTTGGCCATGTTGAAACATTTTTCAATGCGACATAACACATATCACATTGAAAAACAAATATTTGACACGTCTGGAGCCATTATCGCACTCTTTCTTATAAAGAGTGACATTCCGGGGTTCCGTTCCGCCTGTTTTCCGGGCGGTGCCGGGCTCCGGAAGCGAGGAGGAGTTAACCGCATAAAACATTTATACGATGAAGAAATTGTACATGATCTCGGTTTTGACGCTTGTGCTGCTGTCGTGCGTGGGCAGTCTGAAGGCTCAGGACCGGTTCGCCGTGAAGACGAACCTTCTCTACGGGGGCGTCGCGCGCACGCCTAATCTCGGTGTGGAGATCGGCCTGGCCCCGCGTTGGACGCTGGAGGTTTCGGGGGGCTACAACCCGTTCAACCTTCAGGGCAGCGACTCGGACAACAAGAAGCTGGTCCACTGGGCTGCGATGCCGGAGTTCCGCTACTGGACGTGCCAGCGCTTCAACGGTCACTTCGTGGGCGTGCACGGCCTTTACGGGAATTATAACATCGGGGGTCACAATCTGCCGCTTCTTTTCGGAAACGGTTCGGATGCCTACCGCTACGAGGGTCATGTCGCGGGCGGGGGCGTGAGCTACGGTTACAGTATATTGCTGGGGCGTCGCTGGAACGTGGAGTTCACGGTGGGCGTCGGGGTTCTTTACCTGAACTACGACCGCTACGAATGCCCCAAATGCGGTCAGAAGGTGGAGTCGGACGCCCGCCAGCTGTTTTTCGGGCCGACGAAGGCGGGGATCACGATATCGTTCCTGCTCTTCTGATTCTGCACCGAAGAGCGTCACAGGCCGCTCGGGCGCGGGATACGGGCCTTAATGGGTGTGCTTCGGGAGACGGCGGGATTGTCTGAGTCGTCTCCGGCGTTCTGCAGCGCCCGCGGCGGCGGGCGCTGCAGAACGCCGGGCTTTCGGGAGGAGGTGGCACGGTCCCGGAGATCGAGAGGGGACTGCGAGGCTATGCCGGACAGCCGGATTAAAAAAGTCGGGCTACCTCATGCATTCGGGATGCCTGGAAAAGAATGAATATATATACTAAAGATGGATGAATATGAAATGGAATCTACTGTTTATGACTATGGCCCTCGCGGCCAGCTCCCCAGCGTTCTCTTCGGAGCCGCCCAAGGAGGGTATCACGCTCAGCGGTCTCAGCCTCACGGTCGAAGGGGACAGTCTTCGCGTTCGCTTCCGGGCTCATATCGGGCGACAGGCGACCGAAGGTCAGAACTACAAGCTCACGCTTCGTCCGGTACTGTCGGGAGGCGGTCATGAGCTCGCGCTTCGAAACATCGAGGTGTACGGGCGTCGTGTGGAGCTTTTGGAGGCGCGCAGCGGGCGTGCGGAGGTCGCGGGCCTGCCGACCCACGATCTTCGTCAGCCCGCAGCGGGCTCCCAGCGCGCCCATGAGGGTGAGACCGCGGACTACTCTGTGAGCGTGCCTCTGGAGCGGTGGATGGAGACCGCAGGGCTTCGCATCGAGCGCGAACGTTCGGGGTGTTGCCGCACGGAGCGCCTCGGGACGGTGGAGGCGGCTCCGGCGCTGCCCTCCCTTCCGAAGCCTTCGCCCGCGGGCGTCAAGTCCCGTGCCACGGAGCTCGCGGCGGCTGCCGGGGCAGCCAGCACGGGGGACAGCCTTGCGCGCAGTTTCGGGTTCGTGGAGCCGCTCTCGGCGCTGGAGACACGTATGGCGACGTCTTCCGCCGCGAAGGGTCTGTTCGACCCGGATATGGAGCTGAACATGGGTTACGGCACGGCTCCTTCGCAGCAGGCCGAGATCGACCGGTACATCGTCGAGGGCGAGAAAGGCGCCCTCACGGTTCACTTCCGTCAGGGCAAGCACCTGCTCGAGCGGCATTTCCGGGATAACAACACGATGCTCGTGAACCTGGTTTCGAGCATCCGCATGCTTCAGGAGTCGAAGACATCGCGCGTGGTGCGTGTGGTTATCGTCGGCAGCGCCTCTCCGGAGGGCACGCTGGCCTTCAACGACCGCCTTGCGTGGAACCGCGCCGTGGCGCTGAAGGATTTTCTGCTCCGCAACACGGCTTTTCCGGCGGATTCGATGACGCTTTTCAACGGCTCGGAGGACTGGCGTGGCCTTCGCAAGCTGGTCGCCGCGAGCGACCTTTACGAGCGCGAGGAGATCCTGCGCATCATCGACAACGTTCCGGTGACGCAGGGCCGTGAGCTGGAGCTGATGAAACTCTCGGGCGGGCGTCCTTATCTGTACATGCTGGAGCACATGTTCCCGGATCTTCGTAATGCGGCCTTCATCAAGGTCTACTACGAGAACGTCCCCGACCCCGCGGCCGAGGCGCTGGCCACGGGCGCGGCGCTGGTGAGCCAAGGGCGCTATGCGGAGGCCCTGACGGTGCTGCGGGGCGCGGCGGAGGGCTCGGGTCGCGACCTGCTGGAGGGTTCGGCGCGGCTGTTCTCGGGCGACGAGGCCGGAGCCGCACCTCTTCTGGAGCGCGCCGCGGCATGCGGGGAGCCGGAGGCGCGGAAACTTCTGGATCAGCTGCATGCGGCGTCTGCTCCGCGCGAGGTTGGCACTGTGGAGCTTCCCGGGCGCCGATGATGCGCATATAACGCTACGACAAGACTTAACAACTTATCCTTTCCTTTTTCAACATTTACCAAATTAAATTAAGCGATGAAAACATTAAACATTCTGACGACAGGTGCATTTGCGACCCTGCTGTTGCTGGGTTCCTGCACCAAAGACGTAGACAATCCCAATTCCCCGGGCGGCGGCGGAGAAGGCGGCGTCGTAGAGGGCATTCCGACCTACGCTACGGTATCGCTGTCGCAGCGTACGGGCGCCGGAACCTATGCCGATGCCGGGGACTATGTGAATGGAACCTCGCAGGCTACGGAAGCAGAGAAAAAAATCACCGATGCCGTTGTCCTTGTGTTCAACAGCGACGATGTTCTCGAAAATTATGTGAAGTTCGAAGACGCCGAATTAGCAACGGCGCCTTACGCAAAGACTTTCGCCACGACGACCGGTAAAAAGCGTCTTTACGCCCTGGCCAACCTTGAAAATTACTCGAAGATCGAGGACATTTTCAACGGCCAGAACGGCAAGACAGCCGCCGACAAGAAGCTGAGCAATGTCTGCAAGGTTATCCAGCAGATCGCTGATATCTCGGGTGCGACTACCGACAATGAATTCTGGATGAGCAACGTCTATAAGCTCGGCGCAACCATCGAGGATCAGGTCACGGTTTTGAACGTGGATCAAACTACAGTCGAAGGCGGTAATGGAGATGAACCGACGAAGAATAACTTCAAGGTCTATATCGGCCGTATGACCGGCAAGGTGTCGCTGACGTTTGCCGCTCAGCTCGCTATCAAGAGCAACGACGGTACCTTTGACAAGGCCAACGCACAATACCGCGTGCGCAACAACCCGAAGCGTTTCTACACCTTCCCGGTTTACGAAGGAACTCAGCTGATCTCGCCGTACTACAATCGGACGTATGATCTCCCGAACCCGACTGACTACGCCGATGCTAATACTAACGTCGGTAAAAACGACTTCTTCGATAACGGCCATGACGACGGTGGCAACCATACTTTCGTGCCCACAGCCACCGACAGCTACCTGACGGAGAACTCTCCGAAGGAGGCCAAGCGTCACAAGGTAACCTTCCTGAGCATCAAGGCCAAATGGACCCCTGGCGCGAATGCGCTTCTTCTGGATGCAGACGGTTCGATAGCGGACAACGCTGCGGCCACTCTTAAAAAAATCACAGACCCCGCACCCGCCGGTAATGGAGGTACTTTCTACCGGGTTCAAAAGTGGCAAGGCGGCAAGATCGTAGGCTACTGCCCGGGTATCTATGCCGAAACGCCGACCGGATGGACAGAAGTGGGCGGGACGCCCAATAATGATGCCGGCGAAAAAACTACCGCGGTCGCTGACCGCAATGCGGCAAAAGCATCGGCAGACGCATGCTACCTTATCGTAAAATATGATCAGGGTATGGCGTACTGGGCTTACTGGATGCGTTCGCGACTGGACGGGACCATTGCCGAGAAGTATGCCCTGAAGCGCAACAACCACTACAAAGTCAACATCATCTCGGTCGACGGCGTGGGCGAACCCACGGAGGACGACAACCTCGACAAGGATGAGGATCTCGAGGCCGACGCGTCCATGAAGGCCACGATCGAAGTACTCAACTGGAACGTGGTAGACATCGAGGGCGGTATCTGATCCGTCCGCGAAGGAGGAATTGAAATGCCCGGTATATAACCGGGGGGCCTGCCTGTCCAGTGTGTTTAACCTGAAGGATAAGTTCAAAAGGGCAGGCAGGCCTGCCTCCTTCTTCTTTTCGACATCGTTTTTTCACGGAAAGGAAACTCCCGGTCCGGGAGTCCGCCGCAACGGGCGCCGTGCCCCGGCCGCAAGGCTCATCACGGCAAGACACAACGGGGAGTCGTGCCCCGGCTGCAAGGCACATCACGACAGGATTCGGAGGAACCCCGGACATGCGGGTTTCGAACCGGATAACAGAAACGACGAAGGGATCGCGGAGTATTCCGCATCGGAACAGACTGAAGACGGGAAAACGGCGCAGCCGTCCCGCAGAGATACGGAGACCGTGCCGCCGCAAAGGGCCGGAAAAAAGGAGCCGGAATGCCCCGAAAGGGCCCGGAGGCAGAGGCCCGGGAGCTCGGAGAGGAGCCGTAAAAACAGTCGGGATCGAGCGATGGGAACGGTTCTCCGGGATGCCCGCAGACCGGACGACGGACACGCGGGGTTCGGACAGGACAACAGAAATACGACGGATTCGCGGAGACATCCGCAGCGAATCGGCCGAAGACAGGAAGATACGAAATATACAGGGTGTTGAAACCCCGAAGGCCCGGAAACGAGAGGGCCCGACGACAAATACGACGGTTCGCGGAGACATCCGCAGCGAATCGGCCGAAGACAGAAGGATACGAAATATACAAGGTGTTGAAACCCCGAAGGCCCGGAGACGAGAGGGCCCGACGACAAATACGACGGTTCGCGGAGACATCCCCGTCGGAACGAGACGAAGAGTTAACGAGAAAGAAGAACAAAATATATCGAAACTATGAACAGATTATTTACCCTATTCATGCTGTGCGTCGCAGTGCTTCCGAGCGGCGGTTGCACGAAAGAGGATCTGAGCGACTGCCAGACGGACGTCACGCTGAAACTCTCCTATACGCAGAACCCTCAGGATCGGGATCTCTGGTCGGAGACTGCCGAGTTCGGCGAGTTCTTCCTCTACGACGGGAGTACGGGCGAGCTGGTTCAGAGCCGTCCTCTGGGCTCGGAGGAGGTTCTGAACCAGACGGTGCGCTTCAAGGTAAGTATCCGTTTTACTACATATTTTTTAGAGGTATTCGAAAATATATGGGATA